>Ga0316207_10000490_pt1 | contig 63197 bp, 61 predicted proteins | sample 6weekpyrite_MG_FD_204943 | JGI IMG/M metagenome (GOLD analysis project Ga0316207, IMG submission 204943) | Microbial mat bacterial communities from mineral coupon in-situ incubated in ocean water Damariscotta River, Maine, United States -... | ecosystem: Environmental > Aquatic > Marine >... | reverse complement strand
AAGAGATAGAAGCCCTGCTGCCCTGGAAGTGACAAGACGCCAACCACGTCCTTGTGATTGGCGTCTTACGGGATCGATATTACAGCTGCTCAAGCATCCTTGTTAAGCATCATCAACCTCCCTGTCACTAGTAAATCTACACCCATCTACGGCTAACATGCAACTGTAATTTGTTAAAGCATGTTGATTACTATGCGCTCACTAACAATAAAGACACAATCCGCAAAGCGTTTGCTGCACGCTTTCGCAAGGCATTGAAAGAATTGATATATTCTTCCAATGAACAGAAGGCGAGTCCCTGCCACCCCTTCCCGTATGCCGCATATCACGGAAGTGCCTGGCGTGCGCAGGGCGTGGCTCCAGGATGGCGAGGGGCCGATGCGTCCTGTGGTTGACAATATCCCTGACCAGCACGGAAGCAATAACGAAATCTCCCTCCCCGCAAATAAAGTCAACCTGCTGCGCAGGTACCGAGCGTTATTCCCTAAGCAAAGGAAAGCTGCGCAGGAATATTATCGAACTGCTGCTGGAAGCGGGTGGGAAATAGAAGAAAAAACGGTTTTCTCTGGGTTTACGCGTACCGGCTGAGCATTGATGATCCTGCTTGAATCATTATTTAAATGTAAATATGATCTCCCGCCTGCCCAACCTCCGGGCTTCTTCTTCAAAGTCCATCAGCGTCAGCGGGTGCTGTTGTAACCATTTGTCTGAAAATTTCAATCTGAGCGTTTTTTCTGTCAATTGACAATCCGGTACTGGCACGGCTGCTGTGCTGCGACTGCGATGCAGGATCACCGCGATGCGCAGCAGCAGTGCCAGCTGCACAGCCTTTTTCCGCCAGACAGCAGGTAAACTATCGAACAGATCATCAGGGAAACTACGCCGGTGAGCCTGGACGATGGCAGCCAGTACCTGCTGCTCCTGCCAGGAAAAACCGGAAAGGTCAGCATGCCGGAGAATATAGCCCGCATGCCGGTGATGCTGGCTATGCGCAATGCTCAATCCCATCTCATGCAGGCGCGCAGCCCAGCCCAGCATTCTGCTACAATCCCTGTCTACCAGCGGATCACCTGTCTTCACCTGAGTCCACAACGCCGCCGCAGTCTGTTCCACACGTTTTGCCTGCATTTTGTCCAGCCGATAACGCCCGAGTAGATCAGCCACCGTTCGCTGGCGTGTACTTTTCTCCTGACTGCGCCCAATCAGGTCGTACAACAAACCTTCCCGCAGGGCGCCGCTGGAGACCATCATCGACTGAATATCAAAGGCCTCAAAAATGGCGGCAAGAATAATCACACCGCCCAGAAAGACCGGCGCCCGTTCCAGTTTCAAACCGGTAAGTTTGCCTGCTGTCAGGCTGCCTGCATCTACATAGCTGTGAATAATATTTGCCAGCGCAGCAGCGCTAATATCGCCATTAGCCCAGCCATTGGCGCGTGCAACCGATTCCACTGCCCGCGCCGTACCCGATGCGCCAATGCTATCCGTCCAGCCCAGTTCTCGAAACAGATTGACGTGTGGCTCCAGTTCCACCATCGCTGCAAGCCGCGCTTTGGCGATCTTTCTGGCGCTGACTTTCCCATCTGCAAAATACCGTTGAGTCATACTCACGCAACCCATATACAGACTTTCCATGTGCAGGGGTTCGAAACGCTCGCCAACAATGATCTCGGTGCTGCCGCCACCAATGTCCGTCACCATGCGCCTGCCATTATCACGAGCAATACTGTGCGCCACGCCCAGATAGATAAGTCGCGCTTCCTCGATACCCGAGATGATTTCGATCTCATGCCCCAGCAACAGTTGCGCCTGTTTGATGAATTTTTTGCTCTTGCGTGCGGCGCGCAGGGTGTTGGTGCCAACGATGCGGATCGCAGCCGGGCTGATATGACGTATGCGCTGACCGAAGCGGGACAGGCATTCCAGCGCACGCTCCCTTGTTTCACCGTCAATGGTTCTGTCTGCCTGCAGACCTGAGGCCAGGCGCACCATTTCCTTGTCCTGATCAATCACCTGTATGTCCTTGTTCATGGGCCGAGCAATCAACAGATGAAAACTGTTAGAACCCAGATCGATCGCAGCAATGCTGTCAGACAAAACAGTGACTCCCGGTTAAAAATTATGAACGCAATTACGACAAAGATAAATATAGCTTTAACTATATTGCACTACGCTCCAATAAACAAACAGACTGACAGTCATAAAATACGGCTAATCCTGAACTATACTTAATTAACAATGCACCAATAATGAATACCCGTTTTTCAGGACCGGCGGCGGCAGGGATGCTGCCGCCGAGCGTACAGGGATGTATTTATAACGGCTCCTGAAAAACGGGTATTCATTATTGGTACGCACGTAGCAATTAACCTTTAGTTAATCAGGAAACTTCGTTTTTTAACCCTATGTGGAGCATGGAAAAACAACAACAAAAAACCAGCATCGTATTGTCGGGCGGCGGCGCGCGTGCAGCCTACCAGGTAGGTGTGCTCAAGGCGATCGCAGAAATGCTGCCTGATGACGCCCATAATCCCTTCGATATTATCTGCGGCACTTCGGCCGGCGCCATCAATGCTGCCGCGCTGGCCACCCATGCCTATAACTACAACAAATCAGTACAGCGCATTCACCACATCTGGTCAAATTTTCATGCCCATCATGTTTTCAAAACAGATAGCTGGAGTTTACTGAAAACCAGCGCCAACTGGTTCATGGCCATGCTTTCTGCCGGGATGAACAAACGCCGGGGTTCCCTTCATCTGCTCAACCGAAGTCCACTAAAAAAGCTTCTGGAGCAATACATTAACAGCGAAGACATCCAGTATTCTATCGACAGTGGTTATCTGCATGCCCTGTCAATTACCGCCTCAGGCTATACCAGCCAGCAGTCCGTTTCCTTTTTTCATGGCGATGATTCTCTGCAAACCTGGTCTCGCTCACGCCGCATCGGTGCGCGCGCCAGAATCACGGTGCCGCATCTGATGGCCTCTTCCGCCATCCCCTTTATTTTCGCGCCCGTGCGCCTTAACCGGGAGTTTTTTGGTGATGGTTCGATGCGCCAGATCGCCCCAATCAGTCCAGCCCTGCATCTGGGCGCCGATAAAATATTGATCATCGGCAATCGCCAGGAAATTCTGCCCAGCATGCCCCGCCGCCGTATTGTAGATGAGCCCAGCATCGCCCAGATTGCCGGTCATGCGCTGGACAGCATTTTCCTTGACAGCCTTTCGGCTGATATCGAACGCGTCCAGCGTATCAACAAAACTATCGAAATCATTCCTGAGAAAAAACGCATCAAACACGGGCTTGAACTGCGTAAGGTCGATGTGCTGGTGATCTCGCCCAGCCGTAATCTGGGTGAGCTGGCGCTGGAGTACCTGCATGAACTACCAACCAGTCTACGCTTTCTGCTGAAAAGTATTGGCGCCTACAGCAAGAACAGCTCCAGTCTGGCCAGTTATCTGCTGTTTGAAAAAGGCTACTGCCGCGCGCTGATCGAACTGGGCTATCAGGACGCCCTGATCCAGGCAGAAGAAATCAGAGAACTCCTGTCCCCGGAAAGCTGAGTGCAGAGACAGGAAAATATGCAGGTAAAACAGCCCTTGTCAGGCTGAAATAATATCCGGGTGAATGCCTTCGCTTTCGAGTTTTTCCAGAATCGAAATCGGCACATTATAGTTGGCATCAAACTCGATCAGTATATCGTGGGGAAGTTTATCGTTGAACTCGACATTATGTACATGTGGAAGGGTCATCATCATATCTTTCACATCCTGTAGACGGCTGGCGTTCAGTGTTTCTTCAATATAGACTTGCACCGCATGCATAAATTCCTCCCGATAACCAAAGATTACCGAATAATCTGTTTTGTAATGGATATAGAAGAGGAAGCCAGGTGCGTCAAGACGCCATTTGTAAGAGCAGTCACACAACGAAAAAATTATGCAGACAACCCTTAACATCCAGACCCGCGGGCGCGGTACTTATGACATCAGCGCTGAGCTGATCCGTTGCGTGCAGGAGTCCGGCATTGACTGTGGACTCTGTCATTGTTTCGTACACCACACCAGCGCCTCACTGATACTGTGCGAAAATGCCGACCCGGATGTGCGTCACGATCTGGAAACTTTTATGGGCAAGCTGGTGCCCGACGGCGATCCCATGTTCATCCATGTCGACGAAGGGGAAGACGATATGCCTGCTCATGTGCGCAGCATCCTCACCCAGTCTGGTATTACCATCCCGATCACTGATGCTCGACCCGGGCTGGGCGCCTGGCAGGGTTTATACCTGTGGGAACATCGGCTGCATCCGCAACAACGAAAAATCACCATCACCCTTATCGCAGGATAAACCTGTGAGGGATCAGACCGTGTGTATCAGCGCCTGACTGATGCGCGCCTCGATTGCTGTAAGCGGCTCATGCGCCTGACCAATAATAGCGATACTACCACCGTCGGTCGGAATCAACAGCCCCTGCAATTCTCTCTCCTGCAGCATCTTGCGCGCCATGACATATTCACCCGGCATAATCAGCACCGTCACTTTGCCATATTCGCCCTTCATGACCAGGTGCGCACCGGTATACTGGCGGATTCGGCAAGGCATGGCAAAAGCAACTCGGCCAATAGCCTGTTGCAACTTCAGATTATAGGGCACCAGCAAATTATTCAGCTGGCTGAGCTGAATATTATCTTCAACCTGTAATGCCATTGGCTCATCCCGCACATGCGCCAGCGCAACTTCTCCCAGTGAATAGGGATGATTGACCACCAGCATGCCCGCAACCAGCCCCACTGTCAGCACCACACTTGCTGCAAGCGCCTGCCAGTAACCACGGCGATGCCGGAAACGCTTTTCTTCAGCCAGGCGCTGCTGCAACATGATCCGGAACGTCAATCTATCTGGCACAGCAATATTCAGCAGCTTGTCGATGTGAGTGCTGAGCGCCTTTTCACTCTCGGCATAGCGTGCGCAGCTCTGACATTGCTGGAGATGCCGAAGCACATCCGGCTCTCGGGAGGCCGGGGTAGCAGCCAGTATTCGGCGAATATCAATACAATTCATCTTCATCTCACTTTATTTTTCTTTCACCGACTTCATTCTCGAGTGAAGCCCGCAGTTTCTGGCGCGCCCGAAACAGTCGGGTCATCACCGCACCGCTTTTAATCTGCATAATTCCGGCAATTTCCTCACAACTATATCCACCCAGCGCCTGCAACAGCAGCGGCTCCCGGTATTCCAGCGGCAGCGCATCAAGCGTCTGGGCAAATTCCATTTCGGCAACGCCATCACTGCCGGGAGCGGCAAAATGCTGTGATTCAAAATCCATATCCTCCATGGAGACCAGATCCAGTGATGGCCGGCTGTAATGACGGGCATGTTCACGCCGGAGTATGGTAAATAACCAGGCTTTTGCCGCCTTGCTGTCCTTGAGTCCATCCAGCCCTTTCCATGCGCGCATGAAGGTCTCCTGCACCAGATCCTCCGCCTGCGCCTGATTGCGACAGAGCCAGAATCCATAACGGTACAAATCAGCAGCATAGGCATTTACCAGCGCTGAAAATGTCATATTTCTGTTGTCCATTAAATTAAAGACCCAGGTATCCGCCAGATTCTTACAGTACAGTATATAACGTCAAAAAAATCATGGGGAAACAGAAGCAGGAGCTGTCACAACCTGAATAAATAAATTTTTTTTGGCCCTGTAATATTGACAAGCAGGATCAGGTCTAGTTACATCAGCACAGCCCGCTATCTAACGCTGTGCGGGCGCTTAACAAATATTTAACCACACAATGGAGAACACAATGAAAAACATGAAACCTCTGCTAAGCGGCATAGTTGCACTGGGTCTTATGACAGGCGCAACTGCAGCCTTCGCCGGTAAACCCGGTATGGAAAAATGTTATGGCATCGTCAAAGCCGGCATGAATGACTGCGGTACCAGCAGCCACGCCTGTGCCGGACAGGCATCCAAGGACAAAGATGCTTCCGAGTGGGTTTATGTCCCGGAAGGCACCTGCAAAAAAATTGCCGGCGGCAAAACCAAGGGTAAAAAATAAACAACGGCTGTAGTTGTGCATATTACCCGGATGAAGCGGCGGCTGTAACCAGTATCAGGCCACAGCCGCCGCCTCAACCTCCGCCAGGCCTGCGCTTTATTACCTGTTCCTGATTTTTATAGCTTATGGAGTTCCCATGGCCAGTCTTGATAGCATGATAAATTCTTCCCTGGTGCAAAAAGCCTTTGCACTCGACGCCCTGTATGGTCGGTTTCTCTCTGCCATAACACCGCTGATTGAGCTGGCGCTGAAACTCTGGGTCGCGAATGCTTTTTTCAAATCGGGGCTGACCAAGATCCAGAGCTTCGATACCACTATCATGCTGTTTGAATATGAATACAGTGTGCCGCTGCTCTCCCCCACCCTGGCGGCCTACATGGGCACCGCCGCTGAACTGGTGTTGCCTGTCCTGCTGATCATCGGCCTTGCCGGCCGTTACGCTGCACTGGCGCTGTTCGTGTTTAATATTGTTGCCGCCATATCCTACCCTGATATCAGCCCACTGGGACTCAGCCAGCACTATCTCTGGGGTATGGCCTTATTAATGCTCACGCTTTATGGCCCGGGAAAATGGTCACTGGATCACTTTATCTGCAAAAAATGTTCAGCGACCTGTTCATAATTAAGGAAGCTCTGATTAATTCCATTCACCCTGAGCTTGTCGAAGGGTGTTGTTTTTAACATACTGATTTTGTTAGATTTGGTGTTCATGGTTCGACAAGGCTCTCCTGAGCGAAGCCGAAGGGATCACCACGAACGGTGGAATTAATCAGCGTTTCCTTAATCTATTCGTTGCCGGCGTCCGGTAGCAGTTCATGGCAAACATGTTCGGCAAAACCGGCGCCCGCCTCGGCATAAAGATTAAACGCCGCATGCACCCCCGCACGCTTTAAGGCTTCAATCTCATCGGCATACTTGGCCACCGCTGCTATCTTCCCGCCATAACCGGCTTCTTTCAGCTGCCGGGCGGCATACAGATTTTCCCTTGCATTTGGCATGGCCAGAAGAATCAGGCTAACGCTGTCAAAATCCAGGTGCATGCGGTTCCAGAAATCCGGGTCGGTCGCACTGCCATGGATCACATGTCGATTGCTGGCCTTTAGTTTTTTAACCGTGTCTTCGTCATAATCCACTCCCAGCACCTGTTCACCCATGCGTTGCCGCATGGCATCATAGGCGCCACTGCCAACACGTCCCATGCCGAATATGATCACGTGGGTATCCCCCGGGTCGATATCCTCTTCCTCGGCAATATGCTGGGTGGTTTCAAACGCTAATAGCCGCGCACGCATGCGTTGATACAGACGGTAAGAGGTGCTATTTAATGGCGCCGCAACGATGAACGACAAAGAAAGTGCGATAGCGATGATAATGAGCCACTCACTCCCCAGCCAGCCATTGCTGACACTGATCGCGGCAACAATCAAACCAAATTCACTGTAATTAGCCAGACTCAGTGATCCCAGCAGCGAAGTCCGCGCACGCAAATTGAACTTGCTAAACAGAATAAAAAACAGCAGTGCTTTGAACGGCACCAGTAACAATAACAGCAGACCAATAGCAATGGCATCCCAGCTGAGCGGCCCGGACAAACCAATGGAAAGGAAAAATCCCACCAGGAACAGATCTTTAAAGCCTAATAGCTGATGCGCCAGCTCGGCAGAACGAGCATGATTGGCAAGCATCACACCCAGAATTAATGCCCCCAGATCGCCTTTGACGCTGACCAGTTCAAACAACTGTGCGCCACCCAGCGCCAGCGTTAAACCAAACAGGATCTGCAACTCACCACGCCCTGATCGTTCCAGCAACCGATACAATAGCGGTCGCAGAGGAATCAGCAACAACAGGCTCAGCGCCCAGACAGATGGTATCTTGCCGGCTGAAATCGCCAGAAAAACCACAGCCGCAATATCCTGCATAATCAGGATACCGATAGAAATGCGGCCATAGAGTGAATTCATTTCACCTTTTTCTTCCAGTACTTTGACCGCAAATACGGTACTGGAAAAACTTAACGCAAACGCCACCAACGCTACCACGGAGGGATCGAGACCAGCAAACAGGGATACACCGATAACCCCCATGACGATAATAAACATCGCCGTCACGACGACTGTGACCAGCATATGCAGTGACGCTACAGCCCAGATCTGCGGCATCAACAGGCTGCGAAGCCGCAGCTTGAGGCCGATGCTGAACAGCAGCAGGGTCACGCCCATTTCGGAAAACTCCGACAGTGTGGACGTCAGTTGACTACCGGTCGCATACAGGCCAAAACCGGCCAGCAGATAGCCGACAAGCGGTGGCAGACCCACAAAGCGCGCAGCAAGTCCAAGCGCGTAAGCAATACCAATGGCGATGATGTCTGACTGCAAGAAAGCTCCTGGTTTGCTTAATTTTTTTGAAATTGTCGATATTGTGCTTGTTTTACGTATCTATCATAAAGACTAGCATATGAACCGGAATTGAAATAAACAACCCAGCAGCAAGCTGCGGGGTTGTTTACAGGTTTGGCTTCAGCTGAACCTGTGCGGCTCGTGACACAGCCTGCGGGGGAATTACAAGCCAAAGGAATTAATCTCAGTCACAAGCCACAGGTTCTACCACAGCCACTGGAAGCGCAGGGCGGCGCGCTGTCACCCAGACTGGAGCTACGCACCACCTGGCCACCGGTCGCCAGCTTCTTCACCGGCGTATCCTTTGCGGTGCCTCCCGCATCAATTTCCGCCCGTTCACACAATTCACCCCAGTTGTTAATCGTTTCATTCATGCGATGCCGGACTTCCACAATCTGTCCATTTTCTTCACAGGCATAATCATAGGTAGGCATAGTATTTACTCCTCGCTATCGTATTAATCCAGGCCAGGGCCAAGAATGAATTCAACTATCTCGAAACCGTGAGCTTCCAGTTCGGCAGCAATATCATCCCAGTCATAGTCTGCACTCTCTTCTTCCACTCGAGCGATCACACCGGTAACATGACGATAGGCTTCCTGTTCTTCAAAATCATCCGGTACGCGCAGCAGCCGAATGGCGTTTGCTCCTGCTGCCGGCAGGATCATCAGTTTTGACTTCATTCGTTTTCTCCGTTGCAGTCATTGCAATTCGCAGAATAAACCATGCTGTTGTTTTTCCCAAGCCAGTAAAGCACTAAACTAAAAGCTCATAATATGTTATTCTTCAATTTTATATTTAAAATATTTTCGCGGGATATATCACATGCAAATAGAAGACAAGCGGGTTGCTACTCTCAATTACATTCTCAAAGATGATGAAGGCAATATTATCGACAGCGCAGAAGATGGCAGCTTTGCCTACCTGCATGGCGCCGCCAACATCATTCCAGGCCTGGAGCACGCCCTGCTGGGCAAGTCTGCCGGAGATGAATTATCCATTTCCATCGAACCTGAGCAAGGCTATGGCGAGCGCAACGAAAACATGACCCAGGTGGTGCCCCGTGACATGTTCGACACCGATGAGGAGATCAAGGTCGGCATGCAGTTCCATGCTGAATCCCCGGATGGCCAACCCCTTAGCGTCACAGTTATCAATATTAGCGATAGCGAAGTCACGGTTGATGGCAATCATCCACTGGCCGGCGTCAATCTGAATTTTGAAGTCAAGATTCTGGATATCCGCGAAGCCACAGAGGAAGAACTGGAACATGGTCATGTTCATGGCGCCGGTGGACACCAGCACTAACGGATTATCTCGTTCCCATGCAGGCTCCGTAGGTTGGGCTGAGTAAAACGAAGCCCAAGAGTAATTTTAATTGCCATTAACAGGGTGCCGGCCTCAATATTGGGCTTTTATCGTTATCGGCAAGGCGCTTTTTAGCTATCCTCCTGCTGCTGACCATAGAGGCGACTATAAAGGCCGTTGCTGCGAATCAGATCCTCATGCACGCCTTCCTCGATAATGTGTCCGTCCTCAAACACATAGACCCTGTCCGCCTGTTTTACCGCACTTAAGCGGTGAGCAATAATCAGGGTCGTGCGCGCCTGCAGGAAACTGTGCATGGCCGCATGCAGACGGGCTTCGGTAGCGGTATCCAGAGCCGAGGTCGCTTCATCCAGAATCACCACCCTGGGTTCGGTCAGGAGCATGCGCGCAATCGCCAGACGCTGGCGCTGACCGCCGGACAGGCGCACGCCCTGCCGGCCAACAATTGTCGCCAGCCCCTCCGGCATTGCCGCCACCACATCACGCAACTGGGCCATTTCCAGCGCCCGCCATAACGCCTCATCAGCTATACCCCGTCCCAGGCTCAGGTTCTGGCGCACCGTGTCGTTGAACATGGCCGGATGCTGCATCACCGTCGCCACGTGATCGCGCACCACATCCAGACCAATTTCCGTCACCGGTACGCCATCAAAATAAAGCATACCCTGCTGCGGGGGATACATGCCGAGAATCACCTGCACCAGGGTGGATTTGCCGCCGCCGCTGGCCCCCACCAGGGCGACGGTTTCCGCAGGGCGGATATTCAGATTGACATGCCGGAGCACCGTCTCACTATCCCGGGCATAACTGAAACAGATATCCCGTACTTCAATGCCGACGGTTTGCCTGCCCTCGAAAGGGTTATGCAAATGCGGGTATTTCGGCTCCTGCTGCAGCTCAAACAGATGGTTGATGCGATTCATGGCTGCCTTTGCCGCATACCAGGCGTACTGGATGTTCAGCACATCCTGCACCGGCCCCATCATGAACCAGAGATAACCAAATACCGCTATCATCTCGCCCACACTGAGATCGGAAAACACCACCATCAGCATGCTGATGGCGCGGAAAACATCGAAACCAATCAGGAAAATACCAAAGGAAAAACGATTGGCGGCATCGGACTTCCAGGAAAAGGCGGCCGAATGTTCCTTTATTCGCCTCGCCTTTTCCTTCACCCTGCCAAGGTAGTAGCGCTCACGATTGCCGGCGCGAATTTCATGGATGCCATCCAGCGTTTCCACCAGCGCCTGCTGAAAAATTTCAAAGGCGCTGTTTTCCTTTTTCTTCAGCTGCTTGACCCCTTTTCCCAGCACCACGGTGAAATAAATCACCAGCGGATTCATGAGCAGGATGAACAGCGCCAGCTGCCAGTGCATCCACAACAGGATCACAGTAATGCCAATCAGGCTCAACACCGAAACCAGCGTTTTGCTGAGTGACGCGCCGACAAACTCATCAATAACATTAAGATCCGTAACAAAACGCGACGACACCGCGCCACTGCCCAACGTTTCGTACTCGGCCATGGAAATACTCTGCAGGCGATCCAGCAGGCCCCGACGCATGCGATAGGTCACATCCTTGGCCACCAGGGTAAAACGCATGGTCTGCCATACTCCCAGCAACAAACCAAACAGACGCAGAACAACCGTTAACAGAAGAATAGCGCCGATATACAACACCGGCCCATGCCAGGACAGCGGGAATATAGAATCCATTAACCCCACCAGAGCAGCGGGTTTCTGCAACAGCACTTCGTCCACCAACAGCGGCATCAACAAAGGAATAGGCACATTGGCCAGGACTGCGAGAATAGCAACAAGATGGGCGAGGATTAGATCACGCCGGTGTTCCCTGGCCACAGTGAGAATATAGCCCCAGTCATAACGACCGGAATCAGAACCTGTCCTCTGGCTCCGTGCTAACTCGGGTTCTGCCTGTTGCATGCGTTGTAAGTTACTCATTTCTCATAAATTAATTTATTGCTGGTATCCCATGTAGCTGCGGTCTCAGGCATACAAAATACAGGATGCTCTGATGTTGTTCGCCTCATGGTGCCCGAAGGGTAGAAGGCGAACCTACTGATTCATGCCGGAGCTTGATACAATGACATCTTATCGGCTCAAACCACAAATGAGAATATCCCTGACAGATGAAGCCCCGGCCTACTAAACCCAGTCCTGCTAAATCCAGCTCCACAAAACAGCGTTATCTGATCATCGACGTACTGCGCGGACTCGCTATCGCCATGATGTTCCATTATCACTTCAGCTTTGATTTAAACCATTTCGGTTTTATTCAGCAGGATTTTTATCGTGATCCCTTCTGGGTTAACTACCGCACCGTCATCGTCAGCCTGTTTCTCACGCTGGTCGGCGTCAGCCTGTCGCTGGCCACCCGACGCGGCTTCAATCCAAAATCCTATTTCCGCCGTCTGGGCATGCTGGTTTTCTTTGCTGCGCTGGTCAGTATCGCCAGCTATATCCAGTTCGCTGATCGCATGATCTTTTTCGGCATTCTGCACTTCATCGCGGTGGCCAGCGTACTGGGACTGGCCTTCACCCGTTTCTACTGGACCAATCTTGTTCTTGGAACCGGGCTGATAATTCTGGGCATCCAGTTTCAGCATGTCACATTCAACCACCCCTGGCTGCAATGGATTGGCCTGATGACGCATAAACCCTTTACCGAAGATTATGTACCCCTGTTGCCCTGGTTCGGACTGGTGCTTCTGGGCATTTTTCTGGGCAAGCTTGTATTTCAAAAACTGCAACTGCCCTGGCTGCAAAACTGGCAAAGCTCAGATCCACTGACGCAAGTACTTAGCTTTGGCGGCAGACACAGCCTGATCATCTATATGTTGCACCAGCCTGTTTTCATGGGCCTGTTGTACCTTGTTTCACTAACTGTAAGCTAAGAATTGTTTATGAGTATTCCCTGTAAAGCCAAAGCCGGTAAACAACCCCCCAAAGAAATCATTGCCTACGAACTGCATGGCAATTGTTATCTCAATATCACCTGGCACTGCACCCTGCGCTGCGCCTTCTGCCCCAAGTATCTTGGCGAGTGGGTAATTCAGGGTTACGACTTAAGATTACTGCGCGAACCGGAAGTGGATGAGATCATCAGCGCCATCGGCGATCCCACGCCCTATCAACAAATTGTTTTCTGTGGTCTCGGTGAGCCGACCCTGCGCCTGGATACCCTGCTTGAGGTTGCCCGGCGGCTGAAAAGCACACACCCGGACACCTGTATACGCATCAATACCGATGGCCTGGCCAATCTGGTTTATGAAGAGGATGTCACACCTCGCCTTGCCGGTTTGATCGACGAGCTGTCCATTTCCATGAACGCCCATAACGAAGCGGTATATAACCAGCATTGCCGACCTAAACGCGCGGGCGCCTTCGAGGCCATGCTTGAATTTGCTGTTAACGCCAATCAGCATGTTGCCAATGTTAGCCTGACCGCCATCGACGGACTCGAAGGCGTGGACATTGCCGCCTGCCAGAAACTCTGTCAGGAACGCGGTCTGAATTTCCGTCGCCGAGTGCTCGACATCGTCGGCTGACATTCCATTTTCACAAACCTGCCACATTCACGTCATATCACAGACATAAACCTTGCCTATATTTTCTGTACGTTCGACACAGAGGATATGCGCATGCAAAAGTATCGCCTTCTTATGCTGGAAAAAACACAGCCCCCCGCCGACGCGAAAACAAAGCGCTGGTATCGTTATGTCATCAGCAACGGCATCACCGAGATCAATGGTTATCGTTCTGGAACAGAAAAGGAAGTCAGGGAGTTTAGCAAAAACTGTATTAAACATCTGAACAAGGATCTTAAACAAACCAGTCGACCACATACCTTCCGGCCGGCCTACATGCATTATGCCTATGAAATGAGTCTGTAACCGTTAATTCAGGCCTGAGTAGAGCGTCGCCTGAAAATCTACGCCATAAACGCAGCCCGGTAGGGTGGGCACGGTTTTTGTGCCCACGCGGAATAAGTCAGCAATTTCATATCAATACTATTTGCAACCGCAACATAAAACAAAACCTGCATCAGGAGCATGTTTAACCGGTAATATGAAAACAACCGCGTGGGCACAAAAACCGTGTCCACCCTACAGGTCTGACTATTCGTGCAAGATACAGTCAGCTCACGATACTACGCATAAAAGAATCCAGCTCATTATTGATAAAGTGTTGCCGATCCCATGCGCCGGAACTCAGCAGTTCCCGATTTTCCTCCGGCACCACATAGGCCAGCGCATTCAGCGCCATGCCATTTTCTGTCATGACCCGCAGCCTGCGTTTTTCATAGCAGGTATCTTCATATTCATCCATACGCGCCATAAGCACATCATCAAGTTCCAGATACAGGGTTCCGACGATACTGGCGCCGGCTTCCTGTATAATGCCCGGGTAGGCCTGATTTTTTAACTGGTAACGGGCATAACCTTCGAGCCGGGCTGGCGCGCCGATTAGCACCTGACCTGTTATAATCTGAACGACCTGGGGGATTTCGAGGGTTCCGTAGGTAAAAAGGCTATTATTCATGGGCGCGTAGTGTAAAAGAATTCCAGCCACGGGTACACGGCCATTCCTCTTCCCAGACCATGATTACTTCCACATAACAACATCTCGAATGACAAATAACGATTTTATTCCCGGCCAGCGCTGGATTAGTGATACTGAACCTGAACTGGGCCTGGGTGTGATTGCACAGACGGACATACGTACTGTCAGCCTGCATTTTCCCGCCAGCAATGAAAACCGCGTCTACGCCCGCGAGGGCTCGCCTCTGACCCGTGTGCGTTTCAGCCGGCACGACAATATTGAAGATATTGAGGGTAACAAAATCAGGGTGGAAGAAGTCAGCGAGACTGACGGCCTGCTGATTTACCTCGGCGAGGACGAGGCCGGCGAAAAATGCCAGGTTGAAGAAGGCAGGCTCAATCATGCCATGAAATTGAACAAACCCCGGGATCGCCTGTTCAACCTGCAACTGGATAAAAACAGCGCCTACGAACTGCGTTATATAACCTTAAACAGACTCCACAGCCTGCTGCCTTCATCTGTGCGTGGTCTTGCCGGTGCGCGTGTCAGCCTCGTCCCACATCAGCTGTTCATCGCCCATGAACTGGCCTCGCGCCCCGCTCCACGGGTACTGCTGGCCGATGAGGTGGGGCTTGGTAAAACCATTGAGGCTGGACTCATTTTGCACCAGCAGTTGCTCAACGGTCGTGCCCGGCGTGTGCTGATCATAGTGCCGGAAACTTTACAACACCAGTGGCTGGTGGAAATGCTGCGCCGCTTTAATCTGCGCTTCAGCATCTTCAATGAACAACGCTGCGCCTCACTTGAGCATGAAAATGAAAATCCCTTTCACAGTGAACAGTTAGTGCTGTGTAATCAGAACTTTTTGCAGGAAAACCCCCTGCGCCGGGAGCAAATCCTGGCGGGCAACTGGGATACCCTGGTCGTCGATGAGGCGCACCATCTGCAATGGCAACCGGGCAAACCCAGCCCCGAATATGAACTGGTGGAATCCCTCAGCAAAGTCACGCCCGGCGTCCTGCTACTGACCGCGACACCCGAACAACTGGGCGCTGAGGGCCACTTCGCCCGCCTGCGCCTGCTGGATCCAGATCGTTTTTTCAACCTGGAGGAATTCCTTGCCGAGGAAAATCTCTACGCCCCCATCGCTCATGCGGTCGAAGAACTACAGGAACGCGGCTATCTGAATGAGGTTAATCAGCGGGCGCTAAAAATCGCCCTGGCCGACTGTCCTCAAAGCCTGAGCCTGATTGAACAACTCACTAAGCTGGAAGAAAAAGATCGCCCTGAAGCCGCTGAAACCCTGATCACGTTGTTGCGCGACCGACATGGTACCGGCCGCATCCTGTTTCGCAACACACGCAACACCATCAAGGGTTTCCCCGAACGGGAGTTACAGAGCTTCGCGCTGGAAGCCGAGGCCGGCTATCTGCAAACGATTATTCAGGCTACAGAAAATGCTGAACCCCATGCAGATGTCGCCCGTTTCGCCCTCACCCCGGAGCGCATTTACCAGGAGCACAAAAAAGATGACGAACCCGACTGGGTCAATCTCGATCCCCGTGTTGACTGGCTTTACCAGACTATAAAAAGCCTGCAAGGTAAAAAGGTACTGGTCATCGGCGCCTCGGCCGCCACTGTACTGGAACTCGAAGCCACACTGCGCCAACGTCACGGCCTGCATGCGGCGGTGTTCCATGAAGCCATGAGCATCATTGAACGTGATCGCGCTGCCGCCTGGTTTGCTGACATGGAAGAAGGCGTACAAACACTGATCTGTTCAGAGATTGGCAGTGAAGGCCGTAACTTCCAGTTTTCCCACCATCTTATAATGTTTGATCTTCCGCTAAATCCGGATTTACTGGAGCAACGTATCGGCCGCCTGGATCGGATCGGCCAGACTCATGCAATCCAGATTTTTGTCCCCTTTATCAGGGACAGCGCACAGGCGATCATGCTCGACTGGTATCACCAGGGCATCAATGCCTTTATCCGTACCTGTCCTGCCGGACAGACCGTATATCAGCAAGTAGAAACGGATTTGCTAAGACTGTTGCAGCAACCACAGAACAGCGCTGTTGCAAAACAGGCGCTGCTGCAACAGACCCAGCCCCTGTACAAAGAAGTTTCTGCGCGCCTGCAACAGGGCCGGGATCGCCTGTTGGAACTGAACTCCTTCCGCGAAACCGAAGCCCGACAGATTGTCTCCCTGCTTGAAAAATATGATCAGGATTCCGGTTGTGCCGACTATATGCAGCTGGTATTCGACACCTTTGGCGTGGACTACGAGCAACACGATTTCAAAAGCCATGTGGCGCGACCCAGCGATCACATGCTTATCCATCACTTCCCGGAACTGCCCGCCGAAGGTCTGACCCTCACCTATTCACGTGAACATGCGCTGGTGCATGAAGATCAACATTTTATGACCTGGGAGCATCCCATGGTCACCGGCATCATGGATGTCATTCTTAGCAGCGAACAGGGCAATGCCGCGCTTGTTATTTGCAAACATCCGAAATTAAAAACCGGTGATACCCTGCTGGAAACCCTGTTCCGCATTGAAGGCTCCGCACCCAGGCAACTGCAAATTAACCGCTTCCTGCCACCACAACTAATCCGCCTGCTGGTGGACACCCGACTCAATGACCGCAGCGCGATGATCCCCATTACCGAACTGGAGGCGCTGCCGGTAGAGCTGGATGCCTACACCCTGCGCCAGATCATCGACAGCCAGCAGGATAGTTTGCGAAAAATAATCGAACATGCCGAAGAACTGGCCACACAACAACTGCCTCAGATCATCGACAGGCATACGGCTCAGATGCAAAAGCAACTCGGTAATGAAATACAGCGCCTGCGAGAACTACAACGGGTCAATCCGAATGTGCGGGATGAGGAAATTGCCTTCCTTGAAAATCAGCGCAACCAACTGAACGAACACATGCAACAGACCAGCCTGCGCCTGGATGCGCTGCGGTTGATTATTGCGGCCTGAGCATCAGGATCGAAGTGAAGGCGGCTGATCCTGTCATTCCGGCATGCTGTTAGCCGGAATCCAGATAAATGTTGGGCTTCGTTTTACTCAGCCCAACCTACGCCCCGCCACTAGCTACCAGCGACTTAAATACAACCACGCACCTGTTCAGCAAAGGCCGCAATCTCGGCCTCAGTGGCCAGCGCGCTTTCCTCCACCATCGGCAGGCCGGGCAAACAATCCCGCAGCGCAGCAGCAAACAGGCCGTTGGTTTGTCCCGTTTGCGCATCCCGTTCATCAAAAAGGGGGGTGCTGCCCAGACCGCAACTGGGCGAGCGGGACTTGAAGATCAGCCCGGCGCAGGCTTTGAGTTCCTTACATTGTATTTGCGCATACGCCTGTAACCTGTCCGTGATGTCATGCGCAGGGTCGGCCAGCCCCCGCGCCCGGATACCCGCTGATGTCGCCACCAGTTGCACCGGCGCCCGCGGCACGCCCAGGCCAATCGCCACTTCCGGACAAAAGGGCTGTAAAACGAATTCATCCGCCAGTTTTATTATCAGGGGATGACGTTTCTCCTCGCCGTCATAACGCACCCGCTCACCGAGCAGACAGGCGCTCACAGCGATGCGAATTCGTCCGCGGAAAGTGCTAGACTGCGCGCCCACTCAGGCTCCTTTCAACACTGATTTATCATCCGAATTTTGATGCTGGAAATACTTACCGTCCCCCAGATCCTGTTCGCCCTCGCTGCGATCATACTGGCCTACATCGTGCGCGGCATCACTGGCTTCGGCTCGGCGCTCATCGCCGTACCCCTGCTGGCCTTTATCCTGCCGCTGACGGTGATTGTACCGCTGATCGTGCTGCTGGACTTCATCGCCTCCGCCAGCCACGGCCTGCGTCACTGGCGTTCAGTGCGCTGGCCTCTGATTCTGCCACTGCTGCCCTTCACCCTGCTGGGCGTAAGCAGCGCCATCTACCTGCTCAAATCCATCGACGTTTCCCTGCTGCGCCAGGCGCTGGGCCTGTTCATCATCGCCTACGCCCTGTACAGCCTGTTCGCCCCGGCTCCACGCACTCAGCACAGCCGCTACTGGGCCATCCCCGCCGGTGGCTTTGGCGGTCTCATCGGCACGCTGTTCGGCACCGGAGGCCCTTTTTATGTCATCTATCTGCAGCTGCAAGGGACGGACAAGACCGCCTTTCGCGCCACCATCGCCAGCATTTTCCTGATCGACGGCAGCCTGCGCCTGGTGGGTTTCACCAGCACCGGATTTTATCCCCACGATACCCTGATGCTGGTGCTCAGCACCCTGCCGGTGATGCTGATTGCCCTGTACACCGGTGGCCACATCCATACCAGTCTCAGGGCTGAAACCTTTCGCCGCGCCATCAGCCTGCTGCTCATCGGCAGCGGCCTGGGGCTTTTACTGATCTGAAACGGGCTTCAGACTGCTTAATTTTTGACCTTTTATAAAAAACCTTCTATATAAGAAGAATAGTGGCTGGAATATTTAGCAAAATCAAAAACTAAGGAAAGTCTGATTTATAGGAGGTTACCTGAACCAGCCGGGTTCACCCATAGCCGGAGACATCTCATGATCATGCACAGAAAAGGGGAAAATGGCGCTGTTCCCTTTCGTTCGGGCCGCTTTTTCAATATTGACACCGACTGGTACTTTGCCTGCCGGGAAGGCCAGAATCTTGGACCCTTCCGCAGCCGGGGCGAAGCCGCCAACGCATTGAAAAACTACCTGGCTAAAAGAACAAAATTGAACCCTCCGCCAATATTTCCAGCCTCTCAGCCCTGTAAAAATAAGAGAAATTGGTAGCGAGAGGGAGACTTGAACTCCCGACCTCAGCATTATGAGTGCTGCGCTCTAACCAGCTGAGCTACCTCGCCATGGGAATAAGGTGATGCAGGAAGGCGTTGCCAATCTGTCACCGGGCGCGCATTGTCGGCATTTTAGGCAGGGATGTCAATATACAGCGCTCAGGGCTGGAAATGTTTTGATGGCACAGGCCGGGCAATACCAAAACCCTGCGCATAATCAACGCCGATCTGCTCCAGTTTATCCAGGATGGCCTGGTTCTCCACAAACTCGGCAATGGTCTGCAGCCCCATCACCCGGCCTACCTGGTTAATTGCCTCGACCATGCTAAAGTTGACAACGTCGGTGGCAATATCTTTCACCAGCGAACCATCGATTTTCAGATAATCCACGGGCAGGTTCTTCAGATAAGCGAAAGAGGACATGCCGCTGCCAAAATCATCCAGGGCAAACTTGCAGCCCAGTGACTTCAGATCCTTGATAAAATTGACCGCACTACCAAGATTGGCCACTGCCGCTGTTTCCGTGATCTCGAAACAGATCGAGTTTGGTGCAATATCATAATTGGACAACATGGCTATCAAATAATCCAGAAAGCCCTCATCGCCCAGAGACTGGCCTGAAATATTGATGGTCGTGATCAGCTGCGCCATTTTCCTGCTGTTCTTACTCAACCAGGCAAAGGTGTGATTGATGACCCAACGATCCAGCTCGGACATCAAATTGTAACGCTCGGCCGCCGGGATAAATGCGCCGGGGGCAATCGTCTCACCATTTTCATCAATCATACGCACCAGCACTTCAACATGACTGACGCCTTCAGAGGAACGGCCCACCGGCACGATGCGTTGACAGTATATTTCCAGTTGATCATGCTCAAGGGCTTTCTGGATGCGGGAAACCCACTGCATTTCCCCATGCTGGCGCGCCAGATCCTCGTCATTCTGATGATAGATGTGAATTCGGTTGCGACCTTCCTCCTTGGCCAGAAAGCAGGCGCTATCCGCAAGGCTCAGGACATCGGCGTCAGCCTGACTGTAGGCTGTAATTTCAACAATGCCGGTGCTAACACCGATGGAGAATGTCTTATCTTCCATATGAAAACGAAAATTGCGCACGGCGCGCTGCAGTTTTTTCGCTATCTGCCGGGCCTGATTTAGATCGCAATTCTTTAGCAGTACGCCAAATTCATCCCCACCCAGGCGCGCCAGCGTATCACCATTGCGCACTTCCTTCTGCAACACCCGACTTAGCTGTTTCAGGAGTTCATCGCCGGCAAGATGCCCGCTGGTATCGTTGACAACCTTGAACTGATCCAGATCCATGTAAAACAGGACATGACGTTCATTTTTCAGCTTTGCACTTTTCAGGGCTTGCTTGAGCTGTTGATCAAATTCATAGCGGTTGTGCAGTCCGGTGAGCGCGTCATGGCTGGCCAGATAATCCATCTGAGATGCCATCGCCACAGATTCCGACATATTACGGAATACCAGCACGGCGCCACTGATCTCCCCATGCTCATAAGTCGGATTGGAGGAATAGCGCACATGGATACAACGATTCAATTTTGTCCACAATACCGCACTCGCTACCCGAAAACCCCGTTCCTCATTGATGCTGCGAGTAATCTTGCTGTCTTTTTTCTGCAGCTGGCTACCGTCTTCACTGGAATGCTGAATCAACGCGTGAATATCCTGCCCCTGCATTTCACTGGCGCTAAAGCCCAGCATATCCATGGCCGCCTGATTGACAAAGGTACAGCACAAATCTCGATCCACGCCAATGATGCCCTCATCGGTTGATTCCATCAGGGTGTCGATATATTCATGCAGATCATGATAGGTTTCTTCGGCGGCGCGCACCTGACTCAGATCACGCAGACAGTTAAGCAATGCGTAAGGCTCACCCTCCCTGTTCCTGACGATACGCACGATCAGCTCTACCGGGTGGCCAGTGAAATTATAGGGATCATCCCTCTCCATATAGAGCGTAACTTCACGGTGACTGAATCCCGGGACTTCGGATTCCCCGACCTGAACCCAGCTCTGTGGATGCAGGAAACGGGCAATATTCTGGCCGCAGACATCGCCTTCCTGTAACCCGGTCGCCTGGAAAAAATTATGATTGGCGCGAATCAGCTGATCATCCATATCCACCATAAAGATAATATCCTCTACCGCATCCATGGCTGAATCCCATTCATTCAGCGCGCGCGATAAAGCTTCCCGAGACTGGCGATGCTGGTGCATTTCGATACTCAGCGCCAGATGATCGCTTACCGAAGCGGCAAAATTTTCTTCATCCAGCCGCCAGTGCCGCGGCCCGCCAACATGTTCACAGCAGAGTACGCCGACAACCTGCCCGGCAATGCGCAGCGGAGCATCCAGTATGGCGCCAATTCCCTGTGATTTCAGATACCGCTCTGCAAACTCTGCGGTATCCGGATCAAGCAGGGCATTATCTGCAGCCAGACAGCGATCATCCTCAATAGCTCGGAAATAGGCCGGGAAATCCGCAGCATGCAGCGCTGGAGCATGACTATGATCACGTCGGCTACGCAGGAACAGGTCCTGACATTCGATTTTTTCCCGCGCCACATCCAGCAGCCAGATGCTTACCCGTTCAACCCGCAGGGTGCGGGCCACAATTTCTGTTGTGTAGGCCAGCAATTGTTGCAGGTGATCGAGATCGTTGAAACGGCTGCGGGAAAGCAGCAGCAGCGCGCTCTGCTGCTCACGCAGGCGGGTGTTGATAGTGTTCAGATCGTCCCATTGTGTCTGCTGTTCAGGCCGCCGCTGGGCCACGCCGGTAATCAAGCGCTGATTGCCTTTTCCCTCGATATTCGCCAGCAGCTTGAACAGGTACTCGACCGTACCGTTAGAAGTGCGTACTCGGGCGCAGAATTCACTCACGCCCCGGCGCAGGGTATCATCCAGCGCCAGTTCAACAACGCGCCTGTCCCCGGCAATGATCGCATCCAGCAGTTTCCTGCCGGACAGATCCGAGGAAACCCGGCCAGTCACCTGTTCAAATTCAGGATTCCACTGCAACAGACGACCGTTACTATCAAGTGAAAAATAGATTCCGGCACATTGCGGAAAAGTATTGTCTGCGACCCCGGATAACTGCGACATAAATGACTACCCATACTTTTATTATTTATCATTGATAAATGCCCGTACAGCAGCACAGGCTTCAACCTTATCGGCAAAACATGAGAAATAATGAGGAAATTTTAGGCAGCTGTCGCCAGCCGCAGCGCCCTATATAAAGGCATGTGCGAAATAACCTGAAAAATACTTACGAAAGAATAACTTACAGGAGCAAGACCGGGTTTAAACATTGAACCGAAAATGCATCACATCGCCATCCTGGACGATATAGTCCTTGCCCTCCAGGCGCAATTTGCCTGCTTCTTTGGCACCGGCCTCGCCCTGATACTGAATGAAATCGTCGTAGCTCATCACCTCGGCGCGGATAAACCCTTTCTGGAAATCAGTATGAATAACGCCGGCCGCCTCCGGCGCCGTCGCGCCGATTTTCACGGTCCAGGCGCGAACTTCCTTCACCCCGGCGGTAAAATAGGTTTGCAGCCCCAGCAGGCTGTAACCGGCGCGGATGACGCGGTTCAGACCCGGTTCATCCAGCCCCATTTCAGCCAGAAATTCTTTCAGATCATCCTCGTCCAGCTCCACCATCTCGGCCTCAATCGCGGCGCAGACTGGCACCACCGGCGCACCCTCAGCTTCGGCAAATTTGACTACGATCTCCAGCAGGGGATTATTTTCAAAGCCGTCTTCGGCTACATTGGCGATATACATGGTCGGCTTGGCGGTGAGCAGAAACAGATCGCGAATATGCGCCATCTGGTCGGCATCCAGTCCCAGGGTACGCACCGGCTCGCCCTGATCCAGATGCGCCTTCACCGACTCCAGCACCGCCAGTCTCGCCAGCGCATCCTTGTCACCAGAGCGGGTCATTTTCGTGGTTTTAACGATCGCCTTGTCGACTGAATCCATGTCCGCCAGCGCCAGTTCGGTATTAATGACATCGATATCATCCAGCGGGCTGATTTTACCGGCCACATGCACCACATCATCATCCTCGAAACAGCGCACCACCTGAGCGATGGCATCGGTCTCACGGATATTGGCCAGAAACTGGTTGCCCAGCCCCTCACCCTTTGAAGCGCCCGCCACCAGCCCGGCGATATCGACAAACTCCATGGTCGTCGGCAACACCCGCTCGGGATTGACAATTTCCGCCAGCGCATCCAGACGCGAATCAGGCATGGGTACAATGCCCACGTTCGGCTCGATGGTGCAGAACGGATAGTTCTCCGCCTGAATCCCGGCCCGGGTCAGCGCGTTGAAAAGAGTGGATTTGCCCACGTTAGGGAGGCCCACGATACCGCATTTAAATCCCATGATATAAAAAAGTTCCGAGTAGCTAGTGGCTAGGGCCGAGGGTATATAAAAACATCCAGCCTATTACCACTAAAAAATTTATATTCTTAAATCTGAGGGATCCCCACGAATTTATATCTAAAATCAAATCCTTCGTCATTCCGGCATGGTTTTAGCCGGAATGACGGCGAGTGTTAAATTTTTGCGTTAACATATTGATTTTAATCAACATTTTGTGGAGATAACTCAGTTCTTAAATAACTCACGAATAAACTATCCCGCAGCAAGCAGGCGGGATATTCAAGAAAAGCCAAGCCAACTATTTCTTCGTCACTCCGGCGAATGCCGGAGTCCAGAAACCATTAGATAGCGACTGGATTCCAGCATCCGGCGGAATAACGACATACCGGTTTTCCTAGCCACTAGCCACTAGCCACTAGTCCCTAGCCACTGTGTAATTCATTCATCGCCTTCTGCAGTTCACCGTCCACTACCAACGGCAACACCGCCAATGCGCGTTCGATAGCGCGCTCGATTTCAATTTTGTCATCGATAGAGGTTTTTTTCAGCACATGGCCATGCACCTTGCGTTTGTCGCCGGGATGACCGATGCCCAGACGCAGGCGCAGAAAACCGTTGCCGCCCATGCGACTGATGATATCGCGCAGGCCGTTGTGGCCGCCATGGCCGCCGCCCTGCTTGAGACGGGCGACGCCCGGGGCCAGATCCAGATCGTCATGCACGATCAGGATATGTTCCAGTCCAATCTTGTAAAACTGGGCCAGCGCCAGCACTGCCTGGCCGCTGTTATTCATGAAGGTATCCGGCTTCAACAGCCAGACATCCTGCCCGGCCAGATGCAGGCGGGCAATCTCGCCGTAAAATTTTTTCTCCGCCCGAAAAGGCGTGGACGGATTCAGAGCATCCAGAAACCAGAAACCGGCGTTGTGCCGCGTATGCTCATACTCCGGGCCGGGATTTCCCAGCCCGACAATCATATGTACACGCGCAGACAACGCCGGTCTCCGATACGACTAAAGGTTTATTCTTCGCCGCTTTCTGCTGCTTCACCTTCCGCTGCTTCAACTTCCTCAACATCGACATCCTTCGCGCCACGCGCCATGTGGATGCTAACAATTGACGGATCATGACCTTCACCATGTGTCAGCTCAACAGCTTCGACACCGGCCGGCAGGGAAATTTCGGACAGGTGGATAGATGCATCCAGTTCCAGTGCGCCCAGATCCACTTCAATATATTCAGGCAGATCTTTTGGCAAACAGGTGATTTCGATTTCAGTCTGGCTATGGCTAACCAGTCCGCCCTCTTTCACACCCGGCGCAGTCTCTTCGTTCATAAAGTGTAACGGCGCATGCACGCGGATTTTCTCATTCGCGCTGACGCGCTGAAGATCCATGTGCATGATCACCGGCTTGCTGGGATGGCGCTGCAGATCCTTGAGAATGGCCTGCTCTTCCTTTTTGCCCAGCTTGACGGTAAGAATGTGAGAATAAAAAGCTTCGTTTTCCAGCGAATGCCGGAGTTCATTATGCTTTAAGGAAATGGAAACAGGATCTTTTCCTGCACCATAGATGACAGCAGGCACCATGCCCGTACGGCGCAGGCGGCGGCTCGCACCTTTCCCCAGATCCGTACGTGGTTCTGCTTCGAGAACAAAATTATCGCTCATTGGCGTATCTCCAGTTAAATAAACAAACGCCATTTCACAACATGCAAAATGGCATGCCCGGCTCCGCGACCAAAGCCAGGCTCGACACTGACCGAATAACGGCCAGTTCAGATAGCTTCCTGCCGCTCGAAATTAATCGACAAACAGGGAGCTGACTGATTCTTCACTGCTGATGCGGCGCATGGTTTCCGCCAGCAATTCAGCAATACTCAGCTGGCGGATGCGTTCGCAGTCGCGCGCAGCCGGCAACAGCGGGATCGTGTCGGTCACCACCAGCTCATCCAGTTTTGAGGCATTGATATTATCCACCGCCGGCCCCGACAAAACCGGATGGGTGCAATATGCCACGACGCATGAGGCGCCGTGTTCTTTCAATGCGCCGGCCGCCTGACACAGGGTGCCGGCGGTATCTACCAGGTCATCAACGATCACACAGGTGCGGCCTTCCACGTCACCGATGATGTTCATCACCTTGGCCTCATTGGGCCGTGGTCGGCGTTTATCGATGATCGCCAGATCAGCATCGTCCAGACGTTTTGCCAATGCCCGGGCGCGCACTACGCCGCCCACATCCGGCGAAACGACCATTAAATCAGAATATTTCTGTCGCCAGATATCCCCCAGCAAAATCGGTGAGGCATATACATTGTCCACCGGAATATCGAAAAACCCCTGGATCTGATCGGCATGCAGATCCACGGTCAGCACCCGATCCGTTCCAGCCACGCCGATCATGTCCGCCACCAGTTTGGCGGTAATTGGCACGCGCGCCGAACGCGGCCGCCGATCCTGGCGAGCATAACCAAAATAGGGGATCACCGCCGTCACCCGCGCGGCGGATGAACGGCGCATGGCGTCCACCATGACCATCAGCTCCATCAGGTTGTCATTGGTCGGCTCACAGGTCGGCTGGACGATAAATACGTCACGGCCGCGGACATTTTCCATCACCTCGGCCATCACTTCGCCGTCGCTGAACTTGCCCACCAGCGCCTTGCCCAGGGGCATATTTAAACGCGCCACAATGTCCTGGGCCAGCTGCGGGTTTGAATTTCCCGCAAATACCATCATGCTGTCAGCCACGGTTTCCCCCGTCCGGATTGAAAACGTCAACAGGCCCTGCAAAATGCAGTAACCTTAAAATATGGCTGGCCCTGGAGGACTCGAACCTCCAATGACAGGATCAAAACCTGTAGTGTTACCATTACACCAAGGGCCAATATTCTTGCTTGCCGGGCGCCTCAATCACGCTGCCACATTAATCTGGAGCCACAAACGAATCCAGACAACCTCTCAATGGTGACAGATTCACACCCTGAGCAACAAATCCCTGCCACCGCGCACTCAAATCAGAACAGGCCGAACGGGCTGCCAACTCGGATTCAAACGCCGCAAACACACAGGCGCCAGTCCCGGTCATTCTTGACGGCGCATAAGCGCCAAGCGCCACCAAAGCCGCATCCACCTCAGGATACTGTGCTCGTACCCGTGATTCACACACATTGTATACGGCTGCGCCCGCGAGAAAGTCGCGTATTGTAATCGCTGGGCAATCACGCCGCAATTGCGGATCAGCAAAAATTCCCGCCGTGGACACGTTAATCGACGGAATCAGCACCACAAACCAGGGCTGCGGCAGTTCTACCAGGGTCAGCGCCTCGCCCACCCCCTCTGCCCAGGCCGCCTGCCCGTGCACGAAAACCGGCACATCCGCACCCAGTTGCAAGCCCAGCCGGGCCAGTTCAGTGAGACTCAGACCCGTATTCCAGAGCGCGTTCAACGCCACCAGGGTAGTGGCGGCATCGGAACTGCCACCGCCCAGGCCACCACCCAATGGCAACCTTTTCTCCAGTTCAATATCCGCCCCCAGACTGACGCCGGTGTGGCGCTGCAGCAAACAGGCTGCACGCAGGATCAGATCATCCTCTTCACTAACACCGGGAAAATCACAGGCCCGGCGGATCGCGCCATCCACACGCACCGAAAAACGCAGCGTGTCGGCATAATCCAGAAACTGAAACACCGTTTGCAGGTTATGAAAACCGTCATCCCGACGCGAGGTAATATGCAGGAACAGGTTAAGTTTGGCCGGCGCCGGCCAGTCGATAACAGGAGATTTGATATTCACGCGGCTATTGAACCACAGGGAACCGGGATAGGAAACCGGGATTCGGAATGTGGCGCGATTGATGCGCTTCGTTTCACTCAGCACATCCTACGCAAGCAAAACCCCTCGTCACTCGTCACTCGTCACTCGTCACTCGTCCCTGATAAACGTTCCATTTATCCACAACCATGCGCACTTCAATATCCTGATCGCTGCGAATGAACAGTTTGTCCGGCAATTGCAGCGCATCGACCTGAACATAGCGTTTCATGTCAACCGACCAGCCATTCTGACGCAGGTGCGTGAGCCGTCCCCAGACATCCAGCTGCGGTATTAGCACGGCATCAATGGTCGAATCGGGTAACCCACGCACCCAGTAATAGAGGCTGGTAACCGGCATGAAAACACCGGTGTGCTCCAGCAACAGGTGTTCCGGTTCCTGCGCATAATAGGCGCGACCGTCACCATCGTAGAGGAAAACACCGTCTTCACTTCCCTGCAGGCGCACTTTACCCATACCGAAGGGGCCTGAGATCTGTATTTCGTAATTGTCGGACTGCTGTTGCCAGATCACATCCAGTTGCCAGGCTTCCTCTTCGCTTGAAACCATCACCCGGGCGGACAATTGCCAGCTCTGCAGTGCAGTGAGCTGCAACTGGCGCGACTGCCAGGTTGTCTCGGGGGATGTGACGGGTTCAGGGACGGGGGTGGGCGGCGCGCCGGCGCACCCTGCCAGCAGCAGGCAGAGTCCGAGCAGGCGTTTCATTCCATGAACCGCTGCATCACATTACGCAGCAATTCATGCTTTGGAGTCTGTCGCAGGGCATCATCCCAGATCTTGCGCGCACCAGATCGGTCGCCACTAACCCAGAGTACTTCACCCAGATGTGAGGCAATTTCCGGATCCGGCATTATGGCATAGGCGCGACGCAGGAATTCCAGCGCCTTGCCGTGTTTGCCCAGTCGGTAATAACCCCAGCCCATACTATCCATAATGGCGGGATCACCCGGCTTGCGCGCCAGGGCATTCTCAATATAACCCATACCTTCCTGCACACGGCCTGTTTTATCCACCAGAGTATAACCCAATGCATTCAGGGCTTCGATATTGCCCGGCTCATTCTTCAAAATCAGCTCAAGATCCTGAATTGCGATGTCCAGACGCCCGATCTTCTCGGCAATCAGGGCGCGGGCATACAACAGACTGGCATTGGCCGGCATCTGTTCCAGCGCCTGGGTATAAACTTCAAATGCCTCATCAGGCTGGCTGGCCAACCTGAGTAATTCCCCTTCGGCCAGATACAGGCGCAACTGGACTTCCAGGGTCGGCGCCTGAATTCGATGCAGGTGGCCGCGCGCAGCGTCCAGCTTGCCCTCTTTTGCCAATAACGCAGCAATACGAATCTGGGCTTCAAGGTGCTGGGGATTTTTCTTTACCTTTGAATAATAATTGATCGCCTGCTGCGGCTGCTTTTTGATTTCGTAAAGCTCACCCAGGTAATAGCTCGCCTCGTCAGTACGTTTGCCCGTTTCAAGCAGTTTCTCGAAACTGGCCTGTGCCTCATCCAGCTTCCTGACCTGTAAACCCAGCAAACCCATCGCATACAGCGCATCCGCATGAGCCGGTTCGCGCTCAAGCACTTCGCTGAACTGTTCCCGCGCCTGCTCATACTTTTTTTCATCGATCAGCTTACGTGCGTAATACAACCGCAACCTGATCTCGTCGGGGTACTGCTCGGTTGCCGCCGCCAGTTTTTTCAGCGCTTCGGCGTTGTGCCCCTGACGAATCAGGATATTGGCCTGCAGCAGATGTGCATCGATCCAGTCCGGTTTTAGAGTCAGGGTTTTGTCGATGTTGGCCGCCGCCCTGTCCAGCTCACCGACCAGCAGCGCCAGATGAGCATACGCATAGAGTGCTGAGGGGTTCTGCTGGCGGCTGACCAGCAATTTATCCATCACCGCCATTGCCGCCTGTTTGTCCCGCTCCTTGCTCAGCAACGCCACAATCAGCATGAAGCCCTTGCGCTCGGCATTTTCCGTATCCCGGCTCGCGGCGAGGATCTTTTCAAAATGCGCCAGCGCTGCATCACTCTGCCCGGTTCGCACCAGCAGGGCGGCGGTGACCTGCTGCGCCTCCAGATTATCCGGCGCCAGCTTTACCCACACCTGCGCCGCCTCCAGCGCACTTTTGTCGTCACGCGCAAATACCGCAATCCGCGCCGCTCGTTCAGCCACCTGCGGATCCGGCGCCAGGCGCAGGGCTTCCATATAGTGACCAACGGCCTGGGTAAACTGTCCGCGTTGACCCGCGATCTCACCGCTCAGCAAATGATAAAGTATCGGCGTGGTCAGCGGCTGCGGTTTAACAGCAGGCCGGGTAAGCACATCAGCAACCGGCGCGGCGGTTTTTTTCTCCGCTTCAGGCTCGCGCGATTCGTCGTAAATGACCCTCTGGCTGCTACAGCCCTGAAACAGAAGCGTGAGCAGAATCAGCAGGGGGAGTGTTTTTTTTAGTGGCATGGCAGTTCGTTCAAGCAGTCAAAAATGAAAAATTCAATTCTGCATCAATAATATATGAATAATACTACCCAACTATAACCGACTTTTCATGTTTTGCCTTATAATAGCTCTTCATTCAATCATAACCGCTTAATATGAGTGGTAATTTAGCAGTTCCAGAACAGGCCCAGTGTGACTCTTTTAGCCTTCGGTATTAATCACAAAACCGCACCTGTCGATATTCGTGAGAAAGTCGCCTTTCCGCCGGAGACCCTCGACGCAGCGCTACAGGATCTACTCGCCTGCGGTAGCGTCAGCGAGGCAGCAATTGTTTCCACCTGTAATCGCACTGAGCTTTATGTCGGGATTGATAATAAATCAGACCAGGCGGTAATCGAATGGTTCCGGAATTTCCACAATCTAAGCGCGGAAGAACTGGACCCCTATCTGTTCAACCACAGCGAAAGCGCCGCCGTCCAGCATGTGCTGCGGGTGGCCAGTGGACTCGATTCGCTGGTGCTGGGAGAACCACAGATTCTCGGCCAGATCAAGGACGCCTACCAGAAAGCCAGCACCGCCGGCGCCATTGGCCAGCAGCTCAACCGCCTGTTCCAGCATACCTTTGCCGTCGCCAAGCAGGTGCGCACCGAAACCGCGATTGGCGCCAGCCCGGTTTCCGTTGCCTTTGCCGCTGTTAGTCTGAGCAAACAGATTTTTGCCGACGTCAGCGAACATACCGCATTACTGATCGGCGCTGGTGAAACCATCGAACTGGTCGCCCGCCACCTGCATGAACAGGGGATTCGCAAAATCATCGTCGCCAACCGCACCGTGGAGCGGGCGCAGGAACTGGCGCAACTGTTCGACGGCGAGGCCATTGCCCTGGCGGATATTCCCGCACGCCTGATCGAAGCCGACATCATCATTTCCTCCACTGCCAGCCAGCTGCCTATCCTCGGTAAAGGCGCAGTGGAGCGTGCGCTGAAAGCACGCAAGCACCGTCCAATCTTTATGGTGGACATTGCGGTGCCGCGCGATATCGAGCCCGAAGTCAGCGAACTCAACGATGTCTATCTCTACACGGTCGATGATTTACAGGAGGTCATCGAGGAAGGCCGCCAGTCTCGTGAAGAAGCCGCCAAACAGGCTGAGGAGATCATCGAAAACCAGGTTGATCACTTCATGGGCTGGCTACGCTCGCTCGATGCAGTGGATACCATTCGCAGCTATCGCCAGCAGGCTATTCGCCTGCGTGAAGAAGCGCTGCAGCACGCCGAACGCCAGCTTGCTTCGGGTAAAGATCCGCAGCAGGTCATGGGCGAACTGGCCCGCAGTCTGACCAACAAGCTGATCCACCAGCCGACTGTACAGCTAAATCGCGCGGCCTATGAAGGCCGTAATGAACTGCTTTCACAGGCGCGCAACCTGTTCGGCCTCGACGACGAAGAAAATTAAAATTATATGAAGGCATCCATTTATTCCAAGCTGGAAAGCCTGGCCGAGCGGCTGGATGAAATCAACGCCCTGCTCTCAGATTCCGAGATAATTCGGGATCAAAATCAGTTCCGCGCGCTGTCTCAGGAGCACGCCCACATCAGCCCGGTCGTCGACTGTTTTCTGGAATACCAGTCGACGCTGGATACCGTTCGCGATGCCGAGCAAATGCTCGGTGAAGACGATACCGAACTGCAGGAAATGGCCCGCGAAGAACTGACCGCCGCCAGTCTGCGACGAGATGAACTCGAGTCGCAGCTGCAGATCCTGATGCTGCCCTCGGATCCCAACGATGACAAGAATGTGTTTCTCGAAATCCGCGCCGGCACCGGCGGTGACGAAGCGGCGCTGTTCGCCGGCGATCTGTTTCGCATGTATTCTCGTTATGCCGAACAGCACCGCTGGCAACTGGAAATTATCAGTGAAAGCCTCGGCGAGCATGGCGGCTACCGGGAAATTATCGCCCGCATCGAAGGTCAGGGCGCCTACTCGCGACTCAAGTTCGAATCAGGCGCGCATCGCGTACAGCGGGTGCCGGAAACCGAATCCCAGGGCCGTATCCACACCTCCGCCTGCACCGTGGCCATTATGCCCGAAGCGGATGAAGTGGAAGCCGTCGACATCAACCCCAAAGATTTAAAAATTGACACCTTCCGCGCTTCCGGCGCCGGTGGCCAGCATGTGAATAAAACCGACTCCGCCATTCGCATTACCCACCTGCCCAGCGGCCTGGTGGTGGAATGTCAGGATCAGCGTTCCCAGCACAAGAACCGCGCCCAGGCCATGGCCCTGTTACAGGCGCGCCTGTTCAGCGCCGAGCAGGAAAAACAGCAGGCTGAACAGGCTCAGACCCGGCGACTGCTGGTCGGCAGCGGCGACCGCTCCGAACGCATTCGCACCTATAACTTCCCCCAGGGCCGGATTACCGATCACCGCATCAACCTGACCCTCTACAAACTGGACGAAATCCTGCAGGGCAAGCTGGACGAAATCATCGACCCCCTGATCGCCGAACACCAGGCGGATCTGCTGGCTGCAATTGGGGATGAGGATTAGATAGTCCGCTAATAGACGCAGAGGCGCAAAGGTTAATATCTTTCTGGCTTCGCCAAACCTGCAAGGGTGTGTGAACTGAAGGTGGTGTCTGTGCAGTCCTGAAGGATGGGCTGCTCAGCTTATGGGACTTCGCTGGAATAACATCGAAAATATCAGCAGATCATTTTCAAAATCTTTGCGCCTCTGCGTCTTTGCGTTCTCTGCGTTTATTTACACACTACAATTTACCCGCCGCGCGGAACAGACCAACCACCGTCTTGGCATCGCTGATTTTGCCTGACTTCGCCCAGCCCAGCGCTTCTTCGAAATCCAGCCAGTGGCGTTCAAAAATTTCATGCTCTTCCGGTTTCTGCTCGCAGTCCTGTAGATCACGCGCCAGATAAAGCCAGACTCGTTCGCTAAACACCCCCGGAGAACTAATCGACAGGCCCAGTTCTCGCCAGCTATCCGCCTCGACGCCGGCTTCTTCCTGTAATTCACGCCGCGCCGTTTCCAGCGGCGGTTCCTGATTATCAATTTTTCCGGCAGGCAATTCCCACAACCATTCATCCATTACCCCGCGATACTGACGCAACAGGCAGACCCGCTGCTGCGCATCCAGCGCCACCACCGCCGCACCGCCGGGATGATGCACCACGTCCATCAGCATGGTTCGACCATCGGGCAGTTTGACTTGCTCCGCGCCAGCGTGGATGATTTGCCCCTGAAAATAATTACTGTCTTTTGAATTCAATCTCCACCTGCCTTTTGTTTACTCGGTATTTTTAGAATTAATGTCCCAGACTATCGACCATGTCATCCAGCGCGCCACTGCCATTCTAGGACAATCAGGAAACAATAGCGCAAAGCTGGAGGCCGAATTACTGCTGGCCTCGGTGCTGGACAGAGACCGCACCTGGCTGCGCACCTGGCCGGATAAAATTCTCAGCCCGGATCAGCGCCGGGCATTCGAGACTCTGCTCAGTCGGCGACAAAAGGGGGAACCCATTGCCTATATTCTGGGCCAACGTGAGTTCTGGAGTCTGACGCTGACAGTCACGCCCGAAACCCTGATCCCGCGACCTGAAACCGAATTGCTGGTGGAGCAGGCGCTGGCTCGAATTCCCGAGGATACAGACTGGACAATACTGGATCTGGGCGCCGGCAGTGGCGCCATCGGCATTGCTATCGCCAGAGAACGCCCTCGCTGCAGGCTCATCGCAACCGATCGTTCTCTCGCAGCGCTGCGCATTGCCCGGCAAAATGCCAGACGCAACGCGGTTAATAACATCCACTTCCTCGCCGCAAACTGGTTAAGCGGCTTTGCCAGCCACTTTCAGGCGGACATGATTCTGAGCAACCCACCTTATATTATGGAAAACGATCCCCATTTGTCTGCCGGCGATGTGCGTTTTGAACCCACGAGTGCACTGGCCGCCGGCCCTGAAGGACTGGATGATCTGCGGCAGATCCTGACAACGGCCAGAACCCACCTGAAACCCGGCGGCTGGCTGCTGCTTGAACACGGCTATCATCAGCAGACCGCACTCGCCGACCTGTTTGCGCAACAGGGCTATCAGTCTGTCCGCTGCTATCACGATTACGCCAACCAGCCGCGAGTCAGCCTCGGTCAGTGGCCAGCTAATTAATCTTCATGCATAAAAGCCTGTATTAAATGACCCCGCAGCAAGCTACGGGGTATTAGTTGTAGGTTCGCCTTCAGGCGAACATGTGCGGCTCATGGTACCCGCAGGGTGGAAGCCGCACCTACAATAGAACTTCGCCGCAAGCAGCGGAGAATTAAATCCTCAGAGATTAAACGCAGATAACATAAGACGGACACCCCTGGGATAAATCATTAATAATCAAACTCATACAAGCTCCGCGTCTTAGCGTCTCTGCGCTTTCTGCGTTTAATACAAACCTTTATGGAAGAGTATCATTAGAATATCAGTAAAAACGGATTTACTTATACTCCTCCGTTTTGTTGAATCACCGCTTGATTCACGTGGTTTTCCGGTTAGGATGGGTAGAAAGGGGAGAAGGGAGCATTTATAAAGATGCCGAGCATAGAAAAAAAGCGCGAAATCTTCTTCAGTAAAATGCATCAGGATTCGAATCAGGCCGAGTCTGCGCTGCGCATGCTGGAAAATGTTCAGGGCATTCTGAAGCTGCAGGTCGTAAATCCACTGCAACTGAATGTACATTACGATATCTGCTATCTCTGTCTTGCCGATATCGAAGAAGCGCTCACGGAAGTCGGCTTTCATCTTGATAACAGTCTTCTGCTGCGCCTCAAGCGCGCCCTCTACAGTTACACCGAAACCACCGAATGCGCCAATATCGGCTGCGCCCGCTGTCAGGATCAAAGCACCCGCGATATTTTCATCGATCGCTACCAGAAGCAGCTGCATGGCTGCCGCGATCGGCGTCCCAGTCACTGGCGTGATTACCTCTAAAAATTAAAGCCGGCACAGGCTTAAAGGGACGTTTTTCCCTTGTATCTTTTATCCTGTATCTTTACTCTTCTTTCCCATGAATGACGAACAACTCCTGCGCTACAGCCGCCAGATCATGCTGCCGCAGATCGATGTGGCGGGACAGGAAAAACTGCTCAACGCAACGGTGCTTCTGATCGGCCTCGGCGGCCTCGGCGCACCCGTGTCCATCTACCTTGCCGCTGCCGGCATCGGTCATCTTGTCCTGGTGGATTTTGACCAGGTGGATCTCACCAACCTGCAACGCCAGATCGTACACCGCACATCAGACATCGGTCGGCCCAAGGTGGAATCCGCCCGCGATACCCTGCTGCGTCTGAATCCCGAGATTCGTATTTCCACGCTCAACCAGAAACTGAATAACGACGAGCTGCTGGCCCAGGCTCAACAGGCCGATGTAGTGATCGAAGGCAGTGACAACTTCGCCACCCGCTTTGCCGTTAACGAAGCCTGCGTCAGGACCGGCACCCCGCTGGTATCCGGTGCGGCAATTCGCATGGAAGGCCAGGTATCGGTTTATCTCAATCACGGCAACGGCCCCTGCTATCGCTGCCTGTACAAGGATGAAGGTGAACTGGATACGAGTTGCAGCCACAACGGCGTACTCGCGCCGGTGGTCGGCATTATCGGCAGCATTCAGGCCACTGAAGCGATCAAGGTGATCACCGGCGTCGGCAGGGTGCTGGACGGCCGCCTGCTGCTGCTGGACGCTATGAACATGGACTGGCGCAGTTTGAAATTAAAGAAGGACCCGGGTTGTCCTGTATGCAGTAAATAACAGGGGTATTAATGATGGGTTTCGCTTCGCTCTACCCATCCTACCTGTTTTTTTCGTAGGATGGGTAGAGCGAAGCGAAACCCATCAAATCAAAACCAATAAAACCACAGGGAGGTGGGCAACTACGACAAATTATCGTCGTTATCGCATCAAAGGCGGAACCTGTTTCTTTACAGTCAATTTACTGAATCGCCGCTCCAGCTTATTGACAAAACATATCCAGCTTTTGCGTGACGCCTTGCTTGCCGTCAAGACACGCCACCCCTTCACAATTGGTGCAATGGCAGTGCTGCCGGATCATTTGCATTGTATTTTTACGCTTCCGGAATATGACAATGATTATTCATTGAGGTGACGACAGATTAAATCGGAATTCTCACGTCATCTAGCAAAAACAGAAACCCGCAGTCAAAGCCGTATAAATAAACATGAACGTGGCATCTGGCAACGCCGCTTCTGGGAGCATGTCATTCGGAACGAACAGGATTTTCGAACCCATGTGGATTATATTCATTTCAATCCCGTCAAACATAATCTGGTAGATGAGGTTGCAAAATGGCCTTATTCATCATTTCACAAATATGTTGCGTTGGGTATTTATCCACAGGATTGGGGTGGTGGTCAAATGATGGAATCAATGCCAGAAGCAGGCGAACGCGTTTGATTTTTCAAATCATTATAAATGATGGGTTTCGCTTCGCTCTACCCATCCTACCTATTTTTTGCGTAGGATGGGTAGAGCGAAGCGAAACCCATCAAATCTTTATGCTTCGAGTTTTTTCTTCATCAAGGCATTCACCTGCGCGGGATTGGCCTTGCCCTGGGTCTGTTTCATTACCTGACCAACGAAAAAGCCCATCAGCTTGTCCTTGCCGCCTTTGAGCTGCTCAAACTGTTTCGGGTTGGCGGCGATGATCTCATCCAGCACCGATTCAATCGCACCGGTATCGGTAATCTGCTTAAGCCCGCGGCTGTCGATAATGGCATCGGCATCACCTTCGCCGGCCCACATGGCTTCGAACACTTCCTTGGCAATCTTGCCGGAGATGGTGTTGTCCTTAATTCGCATGATCATGCCCGCCAGCATCACGGCCGTCACCGGGCTGTCACCGACATCCCGATTTTCCCGGTTGAGGAAACCGCTAAGCTCGCCCATGATCCAGTTAGCCGAAAGCCGAGGCTCTTCACTCAGTTTCACCACCTGTTCAAAATAATCCGCCATCTCCCGGCTGGCGGTCAGCAGACTTGCATCATCGAGGCTGAGTTTATAGTCGACAATAAAGCGGTCTTTTTTCACATCCGGTAATTCAGGCAGGCTTTTGCGAATGCGCTCAAGCATCTCAGCGGTGACCTCAACCGGCAATAAATCAGGATCAGGAAAATAGCGATAGTCCATCGCTTCTTCCTTGGAACGCATGGGCCGTGTTTCACCCCGATCCGGATCATAGAGCCGGGTTTCCTGCCTCACTGTGCCACCATTTTCAATCAGCTCGATCTGGCGCTCGACTTCAAACTCGATCGCCCGTTCCACAAAACGAAAGGAGTTGATATTTTTCAGCTCGGTACGGGTGCCGAATTCTTCCTGCCCTTTGGGGCGCACCGAGACATTGGCGTCACAGCGAAACGAACCTTCCTGCATATTGCCGTCGCTGATTTGCAGATAACGCACCAGCGAGTGCATTTTTTTCATGTAGGCCACGGCTTCCTGTGCCGAACGCATATCCGGCTCGGAGACGATTTCCAGCAGGGGCGTGCCGGCGCGGTTAAGATCGATACCGGTCATGCCGTGGAAGTCTTCATGCAGGGACTTACCGGCATCTTCTTCCAGATGCGCGCGGGTAACGCCAATCACTTTTGTCTCACCCTTTTCCAGTTCGATGGTCAGTGTTCCCGTTCCCACCACCGGCAGTTCAAACTGGCTGATCTGGTAACCCTTGGGCAGATCCGGATAGAAGTAATTCTTACGCGCAAACACCGAGCGCGGCGCAATCTCGGCATTAATCGTCAGACCGAACTTGATCGCCATATTCACCGCTTCCCGGTTCAGCACCGGCAACACGCCCGGCATCCCCAGATCCACCGTACAGGCCTGGGTATTAGGCTCAGCTCCGTAAGCGGTGGAAGCGGCAGAAAATATTTTACTTTTGGTCGCAAGCTGAGTGTGAATCTCCAGCCCGATAACAGTTTCCCATTCCATAAATCATAGTACCTGGTAGCGAGTGGCTAGGGACGAGGGAAAAACATCTCTCACCTCAAGCCTGATGTAAATTTAAAATATTGTATTCATTTCTAGTTCGGAACAGCTAACCCTGGTTCCTAGCCACTAGCTACTAGCTACTAGCTACTAGCTACTCAAACCCCTTCGGGGTCTGCTGATGATAATCCGTGACCTGCTGAAACCTGTGCGCGACATTCAGCAGTTTCGCTTCTGCAAAATAATTACCGATGATCTGCAAACCGGCGGGCATCTCGTTGACGAAGCCGGCGGGGATGGACATGCCGGGCAGGCCGGCGAGATTGACGGCGATGGTGTAGATGTCCGACAGGTACATGGTGATGGGATCATCGGCTTTCTCACCAATTTTGAACGCGGGCGTGGGTGCGGTAGGGCCCATGATCACATCGACCTTTTCAAAGGCCTGCTTAAAATCACCGCTGATCAGGCGGCGGACTTTCTGCGCTTTCAGGTAATAGGCGTCGTAATAACCGGATGACAGGGCATAGGCGCCGATCATGATGCGGCGTTTGACCTCGGCGCCAAACGCCTCGCCCCGGGAACGCTTGTACAGATCTTCCAGATCCTTTGGGTTTTCACAGCGATAACCAAAGCGCACGCCGTCAAAACGCGAGAGATTGGAGGAACACTCGGCCGGCGCCACCACATAGTAAGCCGGCACCGCAAGATGGGTGTTGGGCAGGCTGATATCAACGATCTCCGCACCCAGCTTTTTATATTCATCAATCGCGGCATGCACGGCATCGCCAATGCCGCTATCCAGTCCTTCGCCGAAGTATTCTTTGGGCAAACCAATTTTCAGCCCCTTAAGATCATCGTTCAACCCAACCGTGTAATCCGGCACCGGGGTATCAATACTGGTGGAATCACGTTCATCAAAACCCGCCATCGCCCCCAGGATCAAAGCCGCGTCTTCGGCGCTGCGGGTCAACGGCCCACCCTGATCCAGACTGGAGGCAAAGGCGATCATGCCGTAGCGTGAGACCCGCCCATAGGTCGGCTTGAGTCCGGTAACGCCGCACAGGGCCGCCGGCTGACGAATCGAACCACCGGTATCCGTGCCCGTAGCGCAGGGCGTCAGGCGCGCCGCCACTGCGGCGGCTGAACCACCGGAGGACCCCCCCGGCACGGTATCGGTATTCCAGGGATTTTTCACCGCGCCATAAAAACTGGTTTCATTGGACGAACCCATGGCGAACTCGTCCATATTGGTTTTGCCCAGCATCACCGTGCCAGCAGCATTCAGCTGTTCCACACTGGTGGCGTTATAAGGTGCGATAAAATTATCCAGGATTTTTGAGCCGCAACTGGTCTTCACGCCATCGGTACAGAAAATATCTTTCTGCGCCAGCGGAATGCCGGTCAGAGGACCGGCTTTACCCGCGGCAATACGCTCATCGGCCTGCTTCGCCAGCGCCAGCGCCGGCTCATCGCTGACAGTGATAAAGCTGTTCAGTGACGCATCCAGACTGTCGATGCGGGCAAGAAAATGACGCGTGAGTTCTTCGCTGGAAAAATCCCCCTGTCGCAGACCGCGGGACAATTCAGCGATGGTTTTATTATGCATGTACTTCAATCCTTCGGGATGATTATCCGATAAGCTCATAAAGATGGGTTTCGCTTCGCTCTACCCATCCTACGGAATATTAAGCGGGAATATTAAAATGACAAAACTAACCCCACAGTTAAGTTCGCAAGGCAGCTTACTCGATGACCTTCGGCACCAGATACAGGCCATTCTCCACCTGTGGCGCAATTTTCTGAAAACGTTCACGCTGGTTGGTTTCCCTGACTTCATCCTCACGCAGGCGTTGCACCGCATCGGTGGGATGCGCCATGGGTTCGACATCGTCCGTATTCACCGAATTCATCTGTTCAACCAGATCCAGGATATTGGATAAATTCTGAGCATAAGCGGATACATCGGCCTGATTGATGTCTAATCGCGCCAGATGTGCTATTTTCTCTACGTCTTGCTTGTCCAGTGACATGTTTGCCTCGAATATAGTGTGAACCTGATCGCATTTGGGCAACAATTTCGGTGAAGTGGAAATAAATTCCCGAATATTCACCTTATACAAAGATGATAGCTTGCCCAACGCCCCCCTATTTTATTAAAGTATCCGCTTTAATGACATTAAAGATTATAAAAAATTATGTTTGATAGCCTTCGTGGTCTTTTTTCCAATGACGTATCCATCGATCTGGGTACAGCTAATACTCTCATTTACGTACGCGGCAAGGGCATTGTGCTCAACGAACCCTCGGTGGTCGCCATTCGTCAGGAGCGCGGCCCCGGCGGGCCGAAAAGTATTTCCGCCGTCGGCATGGAGGCCAAACGCATGCTTGGCCGCACCCCCGGCAATATCGTCGCGATCCGGCCGATGAAAGACGGCGTGATTGCCGATTTTACCGTGACCGAGAAAATGCTTCAGCACTTTATTCGTAAAGTCCACGAAGCGCGTTTTTTCCGTCCTTCACCGCGCGTGCTAATTTGCGTGCCCTGCGGCTCTACCCAGGTCGAGCGTCGCGCCATTCGTGAATCGGCCGCCGGCGCCGGCGCCCGCGACGTTTACCTGATTGAAGAACCCATGGCCGCCGCTATCGGTGCAGGCATGCCCATTGCCGAGGCCTCGGGCTCCATGGTGCTGGACATCGGCGGCGGCACCACCGAGGTCGCCATTATTTCCCTGTCCGGCATTGTCTATTCCGCTTCGGTGCGCATCGGCGGCGATCGTTTCGACGAGGCTATTATCAATTATGTACGCCGCAACTACGGCAGCCTGATCGGGGAGTCCTCGGCCGAACGCATCAAGCATGAAATCGGCACCGCCTTCCCCGGCAACGAGGTGCGCGAACTGGAAGTCCGCGGCCGCAACCTGGCCGAAGGCGTGCCGCGCAGCTTTACTCTCAACAGTAACGAAATTCTGGAGGCCCTGCAGGAACCCCTGTCCGGCATTGTTTCCGCCGTCAAGACCGCGCTGGAACAGACGCCGCCGGAACTGGCCTCTGATATTGCCGAGCGCGGCATGGTGCTCACCGGCGGTGGCGCCCTTCTGCATGATCTGGATCGCCTGCTGATGGAGGAAACCGGCCTGCCGGTGCTGATCGCCGAGGATCCCCTCACCTGCGTAGCCCGCGGTGGTGGCCGGGCGCTGGAGATGATCGACGAGCACGGCGGCGATCTGTTCAGTGTTGAATAAGTCGGGGCGCTGATTTCGTTCTGGTTTGTTCGTAGATGCTTAAATTATATGGCCAATTGTAGCTACTGCTTGAGCCATACAAAATACCATGTTTAAGTACTCTTGTTCGCCTGAAGGCGAACCTGCTGACGTCTGCTTAATCGGAGAGAAGTCCCGTTAAACTGTTATTCATCCAAGGTCCGTCATCCGGAATACGTCTGCTCCTGCTGGTTGTCCTGTCGATTACCCTGATGACGCTGGACTACCGCACCGACACGGTGCGCAGCATTCGCGCCGGCCTTTCCATCATCGTCTATCCGGCGCAATACCTGCTGGATCTGCCCGGCAGCTTTATCGACTGGACGGCGGAGACCTTTGTCACCCGCCGCACCCTGCAGGAGGAAAACACCAGCCTGCGCACCCAGAACCAGATCCTCAAGACACAGTTGCAGAAGTTCACCTTTATCGAAGCGGAAAACGTACACCTGCGTGAACTGTTGAAATCTTCCAAACGTGTGGGTGAGCGGGTTTTAATTGCTGAACTGCTGTCGGTGAACCTTGATCCCTTCCGCCGCCAGGTGGTCATTAACAAGGGCAGCCAGAATGATGACATCTATGTCAGTCAGCCTCTGCTCGATGCCAACGGCGTGATGGGCAAGATCGTCCATATCTACCCGCTTACCAGCACCGCCATCCTGATCACCGATCCGGATCACAGCCTGCCGGTACAGGTGGTGCGCAATGGCCTGCGCACCATTGCCGTAGGCACCGGTAGCGACAACCAGCTTGAGTTGCTCTATCTGCCCAATAATGCGGATATTCAGGTCGGCGACGAACTGATTACCTCAGGACTGGGGTGTGTATTTCCGGCCGGCTATCCTGTCGCCCGCGTAACCGTAGTCAATACCAACCCCAGCCTGCCCTTTGCCGAGGTGCTGGCCGAACCGGCCGCCAAACTGGATCGCAGCCGCGAAGTACTGCTGGTCTGGCCAACCCATGCCTCACTGCCGGAAATGCAGACCCCCTGCACTCGCAACAGGGAGGCGCCATGAGCATTCATGAACGCAGCCGAGGCGCCTGGGTTATCGCCATCAGTTTTATCGTCGCCATGCTCCTGAGCATCGTGCCCCTGCCACCCAGCCTGCACGCCTTCATGCCCGAGTGGCTGCTGCTGGTAACCATCTACTGGAGCATGGCCCTGCCGCACCGCATCGGTATCGGCATTGCCTGGTGCCTGGGTCTGCTGCTCGATGTACTGCGCGACACCCTGCTTGGGCAGTATGCGCTGGTGATGGCGCTGGTGATCTTTCTGACCGTCCATCTGCATCAGCGCATTCGTGTCGCTTCCCTCTGGCAGCAGGCCGCTACCATTTTTGTCCTCTGTCTGATTTATATGCTGATTGTTTTCTGGATCAAGGGCATACAGGGTCTGGCGCCGGATTTCTGGATGGCGCTTATCTCACCGCTGGTCAGCACCCTGATCTGGCCGGCGGTATTTCTCTTTATGCGCAACCTGCGACGTTACTACCAGGTTAACTAGTGATCCAGCAGGCTCATAATTACGGATTCAGCATCCCTGTGGTGTTTCACAGCAAGGCGATGTTCATCAACCTGTCTTTTCGCTGTAAGTCATGAACCATTACAAGCACCTTACCCTGAAAGATCACGTGCGGGAGACACAGATCTTCAACCAGCGGCTTATCGTCGCTGCCGTGATCCTGGTAATCCTGATCACCCTGCTGCTTTCCCGTCTGGTCTATCTGCAAATTATCAGCCTCAGTCATTTCTCCCTGCTTTCGGAAAATAACCGGGTCAACATCCTGCCCATCCCGCCCACGCGCGGACTGATTTATGATCACAATGGCATCCTGCTGGCGCAGAACCTGCCCAGTTTCACTCTCGAACTGGTCACCGAACATATGCATGATGTGGACGAAACTATTCGCCAGATTGGTGGGCTGATTACGCTCAGCGAAGAAGACATTAAACGTTTCAACAAAAACCGCCGTCACAAACGCCGTTTCGAGGATATCCCCCTGCGTTTTCGACTCAATGATGAGGAAGTGGCCCGCATTGCCGTAAACCAGTACCGCATGCCCGGCGTGAATATTCACGCCGCCCTGACCCGGCATTATCCATTAGGCGCGCTGGGTGCGCATGCCATTGGTTATGTCGGACGCATCAATGTTGAAGAGTTGCGCAACCTGGATGAGTCCAATTACAGCGGTACCAGCCACATAGGAAAAATCGGCATTGAACGTTCCTATGAAGATCTGCTTCACGGCCGTGTGGGCATGCAGAAAGTCGAGACCAACGCCCAGGGCAAAATCCTGCGCGTACTGGAACGCACCCTGCCGGTTCCCGGTAAGAACCTGTACCTGAACCTGGACGTAAAACTGCAGGCCATTGCCGAAGACGGCTTTGGCGATCACACCGGCGCCCTGGTCGCCATCGATCCCCGTGATGGCGCGGTGCTGGCGCTGGCCAGTATGCCCACCTATGATCCCAACCTGTTCGTCAACGGTATCAGCACCCGTGACTACAGCCAGCTGCGCGATTCACCTGATCGCCCGCTGTTCAACCGCGCCCTGCGCGGCCAGTATCCACCCGGTTCCACCATCAAACCCTTCATTGGCCTGGCCGGGCTGGAACTGCACGAGGTCAATCCGACTGAGGAACTCAATTGTCCCGGCTGGTATATGCTGAAAAATGATCCACGCCGCTACCGCGACTGGAAAAAAACAGGCCATGGAAAAACGGATTTGACCCGCGCCATCGTCGAATCCTGTGATGTCTATTTCTATAACCTGTCACTGGCGCTGGGGATTGAAAACATGCACGACTTCCTCACTACATTTGGCCTGGGTAAACGCACGGGCATCGACATCGGGGGAGAGAAAGCCGGTCTGCTACCTTCGAGCGCATGGAAACGTCGGGCGCACCAGCTGCCCTGGTTTCCCGGTGAAACGCTGATCACCGGCATTGGTCAGGGTTTCATGCTCACCACACCACTGCAACTGGCCAATATCAGCGCCACTCTCAGCCGTCACGGCCAACGCAGGCAACCGCATATGCTCTATGCCATTGAGGCGCCGGATAGCAGCCGCTTTGATGTCATTCCAACCGCCCCCGTTAATCCACCCGCCGTGGCGAGTGAGGATAACTGGAACACCATTATTCAGGCCATGAAACAGGTAGTACATGGCATCCACGGCACCGCACGCCGTATCAGCCACAAACTGCCCTATACCATTGCCGGCAAAACCGGTACTGCACAGGTGTTCGGCATCAAACAGGACGAGGAATACGTTGAGGAAGACGTTAGTAAGAAACTGCGTGACCACGCCCTCTTCATCGGCTTTGCCCCAGTCGATGACCCTCAGATCGCCATCGCCGTGATCGTTGAAAATGGCGGCAGCGGCGGTGCTACCGCCGCACCCATTGCGCGCAAGGTCATGGATCAATACTTACTGAATGCAGGATCATAAGCACAATGGCTTTTAGCGACCCACCTCTTCTTCGTGATGCGCCGGCACATGCGCGGCGCATGCGCTTTTTCCGCCTGCGCATCGACTGGCCGCTGCTGGTGGCCCTGTTACTGCTGGCCGGTGTCGGACTGTTTGTACTCTACAGCGCCAGCGGCCAGAACATGGCCGTGGTGCAGGCGCAGGGTCTACGCATTCTGCTCGCTTTTTTCATCATGCTGCTGCTGGCGCAGATCGCGCCCTATGGAATTCAGTTCTGGTCACCCTGGCTGTACGGACTGGGCCTGCTCCTGCTGCTGGCGGTACTGGTGATGGGTGAGATCGGCAAGGGCGCTCAACGCTGGCTGGACCTGGGTTTTGTTACCTTCCAGCCTTCAGAAATCATGAAACTGGCGGTGCCCATGATGATTGCCTGGTATTTTGCCGAAGCGCCCCTGCCACCCAACCGCAAACGCCTGAGCATCGCCGGCGTATTACTCATTATCCCAACCCTGCTGGTAGCCAAACAACCCGATCTGGGCACGGCTCTACTGATCGCCAGCTCCGGCATCTTTGTGTTATTGCTGGCTGGCCTGTCCCTGCGCTTTATCAGCATTTTTCTGTTTCTAATCCTCGCCTGCACACCGATTGCCTGGAACTACCTGCTACACGATTACCAGCGCCAGCGGATCCTGACCTTTATCAACCCGGAAAATGATCCGCTGGGCGCGGGCTACCATATTATCCAGTCCACTATCGCTATCGGCTCGGGTGGCATTTATGGAAAGGGCTGGCTCAACGGCACCCAGTCGCATCTGGATTTTCTACCGGAGCGCTCCACCGATTTTATTTTTGCCGTTCTCAGTGAAGAATTCGGTTTCCTCGGCGTCATTAGCCTGCTATCCCTGTATACTTTTATTATCGCCCGCGGTCTGATCATCGCCTCACAGGCGCAGCACACCTTTGGTCGCCTGCTGGCCGGCAGCATTACCATGACCTTTTTCGTCTATGTCTTTGTTAACATCGGCATGGTATCCGGTATTCTGCCTGTCGTCGGTGTACCCCTGCCGCTTGTCAGTTATGGCGGCACATCGGTAGTGACCCTGCTGGCTGGATTCGGTATCCTCATGTCCATACATACGCATCGTAAACTGATGCCAACCTGAAAACGTATTCAAACCACCATGCCAACTTATAAACACCTGTTATTTTTAATTCTTCTACTGATCAGTAGCTTTGTTCACGCTAAAGCCACCAGCTTTGGCGACAGTGCACCGATCAACGACTTCATCAGGAACATGGTGAAGGAGCACAACTTCGACGCCAGTGAACTAAAAAACCTGTTTGCCCAAACCCGTCGTCACCAGAGTATTCTCGACGCCATCGCCCGTCCGGCAGAGAGTAAACCCTGGCGTGAATACCGGCCCATCTTCCTGACCCGCGACCGGCTTATGGGCGGCCTGAAATTCTGGCGAAAGAATGAAACCATCCTGCGCCGCGCGTATGAAACCTTTGGCATACCGGAAGAAATCATCGTCGCCATCATCGGCGTGGAAACCCGTTATGGCAAACATGCCGGCCGCTATCCGGTTATCGATGCCCTCGCCACCCTGGCTTTCGCCTATCCACCCCGCAGCCCGTTCTTTCGCAAGGAATTAAAGGAATACCTGCTGATGGCGCGCGAGGAAGGCATTGATCCCTTGCTGCAAAAAGGTTCCTATGCCGGCGCCATGGGTATGCCGCAATTCATGCCCAGCAGTTTCCGCCGCTACGCCGTTGACTTCAGCGGTGATGGCCAACGCGATCTGTGGCGCAACCCGGCCGATGTCATTGGCAGCGTCGCCAACTACTTTAAAAAACATCACTGGAAAAAGGGTGAGCCTGTCGCCTACAAGGTCAGGGTAAAAGGCACGGCCTATAAAAAACTGCTCGACAGCACTCAACGCCATCGAATCAAGCCCCACCTGACTCAACAGCAACTGCGCGCACATGGCGTTAGTCTGCCCAAAGGCCTGCCTGCAGAAATGAAAGGTTCACTGATTGAACTGGATGGAAAATATGGGCCTGAACAATGGGTTGTCTGGCATAACTTCTACGTCATCAGCCGCTATAATCACAGCGCCCTGTATTCGATGTCCGTATTCCAGCTTAGCCAGCAGTTACGCGAAAACCGATGAAAGCCCATAATTATCGACTCGTATTACTCGGCTTAAGTGCTCTATTATTTATCAACGCCTGTGGCACGGCAAAAAAAAACCGCTATCAAATTCATCGGGATCGCGCGCCAGATGAAAACATTGATATCAGTCATATCCCCGACGCCATTCCCAGCAACCAGCCACGCAGCAAATATGGCAATTCTGACAGCTACCGAGTCAGAGGCCGCACTTATCGGGTAATGAAAAAAAGCCAGGGTTATCGCGCTCGTGGTGTCGCGTCCTGGTATGGAAAAAAATTTCATGGCCACCGCACATCCAGTGGTGAGACCTATAACATGTATGCGATGACCGCCGCACACAAGCAGCTGCCCCTGCCGACCTGGGTGCGCGTGACCCATCTGGGCAATGGCCGCAGCGTGATCGTCAAAGTCAACGATCGCGGCCCCTTCCATGATAACCGGCTTATCGATCTCTCCTGGGCTGCGGCCAAAAAACTGGGCATCACCGCCAGCGGCACTGGCGTAGTGGAAATAGAGGCTATCGATCCCCGCCACTATCAACAGAACACACAGGCTGCTACAAACAGGCCAGCCACGCAGGCCCCTTCAGCCGTCCCGCAATACCGCCTGTACCTGCAGGCCGGCGCCTTTGTCAGTCGCAACAATGCGCAACAGTTACAGAAAAAACTACAGGACGCGTTACAACTTCAAAGCATCCGCGCTGTTTACAGTGCTGACAAACGCCTCTATCGGGTGCGTATCGGCCCACTGGCCAATGTCAACGAAGCCGACCGGCTGGCAGAACAGATCAGCCAGCGCGGACTGGCCACGCCGCACATTGTGATTGATTGATAAAAAGCCGGCGGGTTGGGCTGAGCAAAGCGAAGCCCAACAAGTTGTCGTACCATGTTGAACGACCTAAGGAACTGCTGCCTGTTGGGCTTCGCTTTGCTCAGCCCAACCTACATTTTATTCCACTATGGTCAGTAGCGTAGTTAGTTTGCCAGGTTTCAAGGAACAGCTACACCGACTTCCAGCGCTTCGAACCAGTCAAGAAAATGGCCAACATCCGCGTCTTTGAACATGCGCCCATGTTGCGGCGCCATAATCTCGATATCCAGTTTGCGCACCCGTTGAATCCAGTCCTGCTTGGCGCGGTTGGATGGCATCCAGCGCTGGTGAAACATTTTCATATTAGCGACATGTTGATCGAAGTCTTCGACAAACATGGGGGCTTCCGGCGCTTCCAGCGCGGCGCCTACATCACCGCTCATCAAAATCTTTGCAACCGGATCATAAACGTGAAAGTTACCCGAGGCATGAAGATAATGTGCAGGGATAAGTTGCAGCTTGATCGCGCCCATGTCAATCACGCCTCCTTCATCAGGAATCGGAACAAATTCGATTTTATGTGAGCCAAAGTGGCGAATAAATCCTTCCCACAGCCAGGGCGTATGCAGGCGGCTCTCGGGTACGGCCTCTTCCCACAGTCCCAATGATGAAATGATGTCGGGATCCTGGTGCGATGCAAAAAGATCGCTAATCTGGTCAACCCGAACATGTTCCAGTACGGCGGTAAGCATGGGGGCAAATATTTCCGTGCCACCGGGATCCAGCAGCAGCGCTCTGTCGCCCACTTTCACCATATACTGATTGGTATCGATGATTTTTTCCAGCTTGTCCGGATCCCGACCGAAAACAATCCACTCATGCGCCTGGTCATAAATTTTTGTTGATTTCATCTACCATTTTTCCCTGCAAAGCAAGTTCAAAACACCGATTAAATGATCGTGACTAATCTGCAACCGCGTGCGGATATTGTCAGTCGAGTCATCAACCTGATTAGCGACAACTTCCAGGCTCTGGCTGAATCCCTCTGCCCGGGATGCCTCAACCCGAGAGGTTGCTGATATAATTTGCGCGCCGCGCGTGCTGCGCTGGATATCCTCCAGCAGAGTGCTCAATTTTCTTGTCATGGCGATAAAGCTTTTTCGGCACTGCTCCGAATCCGCATTGACCTTGCTCATCACCTTTTTCAGCGATTTTATATGTTTGACCGCATCACCCTGATCGATAATCTTCTGGTAATGTATCGTTGTCTGATAAAGATGCCGATGCCGCACCGCCAGATATGAAAATTTAACCGACTGTTTTGAAATCTGATTAACCAGCGAAATAATCTCATGCGCCATTTCATCGATAAAATCGGTAATCGGTCGGAATCCCCGCGCCGTATCGCCGGCACGATGAGAAATGGCCTTGGCGTTCATGACCCCCAGTGACATCTCCCGTGCAATTTTGCGCACCTCACGTAGTTCTGAACTAATAGTTGCCGCAGCTATCAATATATTTTCTTTCTTATTTAATGAGCGTGTCATACTGTTCTACTTTAGTAACCGAAGCGATGCCTTCTCTAGCGACATAATCACAGACAAACTTAAGAACAATTACAGAAATTATATCGACTTAAAATACGGGTAATCGGTCCGTGCGAACCTCTGTTTCCAATCTTCCATGCAGCTTCACATTTTTATTTTCCCAACTCGCACCTATGTTTCAGTCCCCGGAGTCTGTAAAATACCCTCAAATTTAGAAGTCCTGAGGAAACCATGCGTAAATCGATGATCATTATTGTTCTTTTACTGCTTGCCAGCTTTAGCTCGCAACTTCTGGCCAATCCCAGACTGGTGCCGGCCGCGCCGGAAATTCCAGCCAGATCCTACCTGCTGATCGATCAGCAAAGCGGCTATATTCTGGCGTCAAAAAACCAGGATAAGCGCATCGAACCGGCCAGCCTGACCAAACTGATGACAGCCTACGTAGTATTTTATGAAATCCAGTCCGGCAGCATCAGCCTGGAAGATCAGGTCAAAATCAGCGAAAAAGCCTGGCGTATGAAAGGTTCACGCATGTTCATCGAAGTAAACAAACTCGTCAGCGTGGAAGAATTACTCAAAGGAATGATAATCCAGTCCGGCAATGACGCCAGCGTGGCGCTGGCCGAACACGTTGGCGGCAGTGAGAGTGCCTTTGTCACCCTGATGAACAATCATGCCAGAAATATGGGGCTGAAGAATACCCATTTCATGAACAGCACCGGTTGGCCCAATCCTGATCACTACACCACCGCGCATGATCTTGCCCGCATCGCCGTCGCCCTGATCCGAGACTTTCCAGATTATTACCCCTGGTACAAAACCCGGGAATATACCTATAACAATATTAAGCAGTACAACCGCAACCGCCTGCTGTGGCTGGACGATCGCGTTGATGGGATCAAAACCGGACACACCGAATCCGCCGGCTATTGCCTGATTACCTCAGCAAAACAGGACGACATGCGCCTGGTTTCCGTGGTGGTCGGCACACCCTCAGAAAATTCCCGCGCCAGCGCCAGTCGCGCCCTGCTCAACTATGGTTTCCGTTTTTATGAAACCTTTGCCCTGCACAAGGCCTATGAACCCCTGACCAGCATGCGCATCTGGAAAGGCGAAACTGAAAGCCTGCCGCTGGGTCTACAACAGACTCTTTACATTACCGCTCCTCGCGGCAGTCGTAAAAAAATAAAAGCCAACATGGATATCGACAGCATGATCATCGCCCCGGCTGCAAAAGGACAGGCCTTTGGTACGGTGAACGTTATGCTTGGCGAAGAACAGCTGGCGCAACGGCCACTGATCGCCCTTAAGGATGTGCCCGAAGGCGGACTCTGGCGCAAACTGGTGGACAATATCGTCCTCCTGTTCAAGTAGCTCTGATCTCATGTCTATCTGTTACCTGAATGGCGACTACCTGCCAATCGAGCAGGCAAAGGTTTCAGTTCTTGATCGCGGCTTCATTTTCGGCGATGGCGTGTATGAAGTCATTCCCGCCTATGGCGGCAACCTGTTTCGTCTGCAACAGCATCTGCAACGCCTGCATAACAGTCTCGAGGCCATCAGGCTGCCCAACCCACTGGCAGACTCCCAATGGCAGGAAATGCTGCAGACACTGGTTGCAAAAAACCAGGATCACAGCAACACCGATCAGTCGCTCTATCTACAGGTAACCCGCGGCGTCGCCAAACGCGACCACCCCTTCCCGAAAAATACCCCGGCCACGGTCTTTGCCATGAGCAGTCCTCTGCCCGCCGCTGATATGGAAAAAATACAGGCCGGCGTTGCCGCCATTACCCTGGACGACATTCGCTGGCGTTATTGCTATATCAAGACCACCGCTCTGCTACCCAATATCCTGCTCAAGCAACAGGCAATCGAGAAACTTGCGACCGAAGCTATTCTGGTGCGCGAAGGCCAGGTCACCGAAGGCTCATCCAGCAACCTGTTTATCGTTAAGGATGGCGTAATCAGGACACCGGAAAAAGGCGAACACCTGCTGCCCGGCATCACCCGCGACCTGATCGTCGAACTGGCGCAGAAAAACAGCCTGCCCTGCGAAGAAACCTGCATCAGCGAAGCCGAATTGCATGCGGCTGACGAAGTATGGCTATCCAGTTCGACCCGTGAGATCCTTCCTGTCACCCGGCTGGACGAAAAGACCATTGGCAGCGGGACAGCCGGCCCCATGTGGCGAAAAATGATCACCCTTTATCAGGCCTACAGGCAGGCGCTGCGTGCCGGCGCGGAAACGGAATCGGCTTGAAATTCTGCCAACAGGAACCCAGATACGCAGCATGAGTAACGAAGAAACCCTGTTTGAATTCCCCTGTGAGTTCCCTCTGAAAGTGATGGGGCGGCATGACGCCGGGTTTGAAAATCATGTCATGGCTATCGTCGCCCGCCATGTTGATGAGGGAGAAATACTCGAAAGCAAATCCCGCCCCAGTACTAACGGTAATTTTCTTTCCGTCACAGTGACCATTCAGGCGCAGAGCAAACAACAGCTGGACAGGCTTTATATTGAACTCAACGCCAGTGACGCTGTGTTGATGACGTTGTAGCAAAGTATATAAAGATTGATGGGTTTCGCTTTGCTCTACCCATCCTACAAGGAGTATAAAGAGCAGGATGGGTAGAACGAAGTGCGAAGTCCAGAGGGAAACCCATCAACCTTTTAAGCAGCTTAACCAATGACCTCATCCACCTCTGCCCTTATTGTGCGTCATCTCGGCCAGCAGGACTATGAACCTGTCTGGCGCGCCATGCAATCGTTCACTCGCCAGCGTGAAGCGGACAGTCCCGATGAACTCTGGCTGGTTGAACATCCGCCTGTGTTCACCCTCGGCCTTAACGGCAAACTGAAACATGTGCTACAGCCGGGCGAGATTCCCATCATCAATGTCGATCGCGGTGGTCAGGTGACCTACCACGGCCCCGGCCAGCTGGTATGCTATCCCCTCCTGAACCTGCAACGTCAGCGCCTTGGTGTGCGGCAACTGGTTTCCCTGCTGGAACAGTTAATTATTGACCTGCTGGCGGCGCACCGGATTCCAGCACAGAATCGCGCTGATGCGCCCGGCGTCTATGTCGAAGGCGCAAAACTTGCGGCGCTGGGCCTGCGCATCAAACGCGGTTGCAGTTATCACGGACTGGCGCTGAATGTAAACATGGATCTTGAACCTTTCAGCCGTATCAATCCCTGTGGCTATGAGAACATGCCGGTGACACAGTGTAGCGACCTGGGGATTCAGACCGATATAAATATTATCGCGATGCAGCTACAGCAGCAATTCATCGATCGGCTGGGGTGTAAAATATCTGCAATTGAAACTACGCTGCCTGCATGAAGGCATCGGTATAGGCTGCGCTATATGTAAGTATTAATACTCAATGAACGCTAAAAGGGTGTCCAGATACTATAACTGCGTAGGATGTGCTGAGTGAAACGAAGCGCATCATTTCAGTCTGGGCGCACGAACGATGCGCTTCGTTTCACTCAGCACATCCTACGAGAGCTTAAAACCATGCCGCGTTTATATTGTAAGTAAATGCAGAGACGAGTTAGCGGCCTTCATACATAATTTTCCAGTTGTCGTTATTGCGCTGCAGATACAGGCGTTTACTAACTTCACTACTGTAATTACTGGACTGGTAATCCTGCTGCAAACGCACCACTACAATGTCCTTTTTATCCTTCCCTGTCTCGGGATAGGCGAGCAGGGAAATATCAGATAGCTGGATTTTCTGATAGGACTTATTATGTGCAATCCGTCGCTTGCGCTGGCTCCAGCTTTTTAGATCATGGCCTTTGCTCCAGAAATCATCACTGTAATGACTGAGATAACGATCCACGTCCAGGCTTTCCCAATCGCGTCGCCAGCGTTCAATATCTGTCAACACCTTGCCACGTTCACGTAACCAGTCGTTGCGTGTCAGCCAGTCCACTTTTTTAACGATCACTACCGGTGTGGCGCCAGGGCGCATTTCTTTTTTCAGGGATTTGAAGTCAATATTCGTCAGCACCATACAACCTTCGCTATCCAGCGGGGGACGGCTGTAATAGCGGCTCTCGGTGCCGTGCAACCAGATACCATAACCGGTTTTTCCGCGGCGCCGATCCAGTTCATTAGGATAGTTAAGTGGAAAGGCGCCAACGCCGTATTTGTCCGGCAGTTTTTCCTCAGGTATCCATGAGGTAATGAAATAAACCCCCTCCGGCGTACGCAGATCACCGCGTACATATTTATTACCTTCCTTCTTGCCGGTACTGACGTAGTAATTTCGCACCTGCCTGGGCGGCTGATTTGCCTGACGCTGGTAGACATAAAGCCGGTGCGTGGATTTTTCTACCAGCACCGCATACTCGACCGACTCACCCAGTTTCAGTATCTGCCCGGGCAGGCGCGGCTGCGCATAACTGGACTCCCCTTCACTGGAACGCGTACCGTCTATTCTGACCCTGGCCTCAAGCCGCAGAGCTTCAAGCTGGGCCAGCTGTTCCGGTTTCAACTGAGTAAGAATTCTGTTTTTACCTATATCACTGAGTGGCACAACCCGTGAAGCAAGAATATCGCCACGAATCAGATAGGCAAGATGAAAATCCGGCACCTGACGCAACAAATCATCCAGCTCCCGAAGGGCCTGTTCAGTATCACCCGATTTGAAATAGACCAGTCCTCTCAGCAACTGTGCTTCATAATCCTGTGGATACGTGTTCAGGCGCAAATCGAGTTGCTTCAACACCTCATCTACGTTGCGGGACAATTCATGCATGGGGGGCAGTGAGGTAGTTCCCAGGCTGGCCAGCATCTGTGTCTGTTCTGCGCGCAACTGCGCTGCCGCCAGCAAGAATAGAAAAAACCAGAAAAGACGAAGAATTTTCAGCATAGTTTTAACACTACATCCAGTTTATAGCGAACGCTCGGACAGAATACGCCAGCCCTCGGATGAGGACTTCAACAGGAGTTCCTTCCAGGTTTTGTCACGGTAGGTGTCTGATTGATAATGCTGTAAAAAACGCACTCGCGCCAGACCGTTCTCGGCGGGCTGGATCTGGAAACTGTTGAGGCTGACCCTGACCCAGGCCGGGCGGCGCAAACGCACGCTGCGCTGCTGCTCCCAGCGGCCACGGCTCATGCCTTTTGCCGGTCTGAACCCCGAAGCATAGAAAGAAAGATAAAGATCCACTTCCTGCGCTGACCAGGCGCTTGCCCAGCCTTTCAGCGTCTGCAGAATATCGTTATCCCGTTCTGGATGCTGTTCTGAGGCTGATGACGATTTTTCCGGCGTAGTCGCTAGCGCGACTGTTCTGTTCTGTTTATTTTCCAGCATGTCTGCTTTCTGCATCGGCTGCGTATCCAGTTCCACTGTTTTCAGACTGACCTGCTGTGACTTCACCCCCACCTGCAGCGCTTTAGCATAGGAACCCCGCGCCATTTCTACATATACCGCACTGAGATTTTCATAAACCGTCGCATACACCTGATCCAGATGCATGGCCCGCTCCAGATGTTCACGCGCAGCATCCAGATTACCCTGCTTCGCGGTGAGTACAGCAAGATTATTATAAAGCCCGGGCTGTCGTGGATAGCGTTCGATCAGGGCTTCATAGCCTTTGATCGCCGCCGCCGCATTACCGGCGGATTCAAGCTTGCGCACCTGCTGAAGTTCAGTTTCCAGTTGTTTCAAATCCGTATCAGCAACCGCAGATTCAAATACCTGCAGCAGCAGAACAGGGCAGAACAGAATCCAGGTTAAACGCATATTCATTCTCTCCTTGGCAGGATAAACAACAGGCAAAAACTTTAAGGATTATAACAACCTGTAAATCCCTATCAAGCGCTGTCAGGACGCGCCTGATATATTAGTCGGCACATTCGTGCTGAGCTTGATGCTCCGGCTGAGGCAGTTGCAGGCGCTCCATCAGATAACACAGGCAGTCCTGACAAATGATCTCCCGATCCAGACTCAGCATGGAAGGCATAACTGGAGTGCGGGTAATAATTTCCCCCTCATGAACCTCGAAATAGTCTGCCGCAATTTCCCGCCCCCGTTCATCCCAGGCCTGTAACGGCAACCTCTGTCCACGGGTCCAGCCAAACAGGCTACCCGCCGGCAGTTCAGTGAAATTCAGCTTGTCCATATCCGGCAAGAGGGAGAAATCCGCCCCCGCTCCGGCAATACCGATGCGGGTCTCCGGCTTCAACTTAACCGTGGCCACAGTATGAAACAGATCGATCTCCGGCGCAGGCAATGCGTGATCAGGAAAGGCTGACAGGTGCAAACAGGCTTCGATAAATTCCCGCGCATGCAACACACCTGTAGTCTCACCCGGCTGCCCGCACTCCAGGGTCACCGCAGGACAGTAGACAGCCATCGCCAGACTCATCACCTCATCCGGCCTGATAAAATAAACCACCGTGCGGCTGAACAGACGGGCAAGATGCAGGAAAGGCGAATCCAGCCTGTTGATGCAGGCATAGTGCGGATTCATACCCGAATTGTTATGAATATCTATCGCGGCGAACAACGGCATGCTGTCCAGTTCGGCCAGCACTTTCTGCGCCAGCCGGTGTTCCGCCATGAGCCCACCTTCCTTCCAGATACGGTTATAGTCGGTCTGTCCCGGCAGGTAACGCCGTCCTTGCGCAGCTGCGGCCACATTGCCGATGAACAGGCAGAGTGAGCGCGGCAGCGGCCTGTCACGATGGTGCGCAAGGAGGCTGCGCAAGGCTTCCCAGCCAGTGATTTCATTGCCATGCAGAAGCACGGAAATAAACAGCGCATCTTTCCGCTTGCCCTCAAGCTTGATCAGGGTCGGACCGGGCAACACCGTGATCAGCTGTCGCGCATCACACTGCAGCAATCCTTCGGGCAATTCTGTCAGTATACTCAGCATATCAGATGGTCCAGCCATGCAGGGGTTCACCACTTTCCTGCCGCTTGAGATAGGCTTCCGTCAACGCCTGCATATCACGCCCATGTTTCTCCACCCAGGCGCGCTGCCAGCGTGCACCGTTGATATTATTGCGCAAGCGCTGTTCAATGATCTGCAAATATTCGTGGCTGTCGGTCGTCGCCACCCCCAGTTGCTCTAAACCACTGCGCGCCAGTGGCAACAGAACCTCCAGCAACAGCTCGCGCGCATTCACCTGACCACCTTCAAGCCAGTTAAAGGAAGCGCCCAGCCCAAGGCGGGCAGCACGATAAAAATTATCCCGCACATGATTGAATTCCAGCCGTCGCTCCGGCGCAGCACTCCCGCTTGCCAGCGCATACACGGCGCCGTAGAAAAAAGCGGCATTAGCAATGCCATCGACAATACTTGGACCCGCAGGCGCCACCCGCTGTTCAAGCCGCAGGTGAATATTCCCGCCTTCATCAAACCCGATCAACGGCCGGTTCCAGCGCCAGATAGTGCCATTGTGGAAGCGCAGGTGATGCAATCGCTGCGGCGCTTCATCAAACTCGACCGGCAACAGCACCGGGTAATGTTCCAGATTGTCACTAAAGCATTCCATCAGTGACTTACGCACATAACCATCACCAAAGGTCACCCGGTGAATGGGGCCAAACGCGGCATCCTCGAACCCACCTACCGCCACCGCCTGCTCAAACAGCGGGATGCGGGTTTCATCCCAGAGATCCTTGCCGAACAGAAACGGCGAATTGGCGCTCAGGGCTACCATCGGCGCAGACAGGATCAGGCTGGCATTAAACAGGCGTACGGACAGCGCCTGACTCGTCTGCATATGGATCTGGAACGACGTGGCGGCGGATTCCAGCATCACATCCCGGTGCACAATACGCAGATGTTCCCGGCCGTTGATATCAATCACCAGCGGTCTGCCCTTGCGCCGACGCAGGGCTTCCCGGTTAAGCGCCCGATAGCGTGCCATGTTCGACATATTACCCAGCGACAGATCTTCGTTGCTAACCGTGGGCAGAATGCCAATGATCAGCAGTTCGGCCTCAAGCTGTTTTGCGACCTCACGGCACTGCTGCCACTCACGCTTGAGTTCGTTGTGCATACTGGAAAACGCATGCCCAGACAGGCTGCGCGGGGTATTGTTGAGTTCGAAATTGAAGCTCGCCAGCTCCGGCGAGGCCAGTGGATTATTGAGACGTTGCAGAAACAGCTCATTCGCCGCTAATGGCCTGAATTGATCCGGATCCAGCAACCAGGCCTCCAGTTCGAAACCGGCAACCGGATCATCACAGGAAAATTGCTGTTCATCGAAGCATTGCTGCAGCAGGCGGGTTTCTTCTTCAAGCCGCACCCGAAAGCGCGCATGATCTTCCTCGGAAAACTGGCTGCTAAGTATTTCTTCTCCCATGGTTTAAGAATAGCAGGCGCTTCCTTCGTCTACCCAATAAAAATTTTCCCTGAAATACTGAGTGATTTGTTGAAAAACAGGTAGGTTGGGCTGAGTAAAACGAAGCCCAACAAACCAGCACACAATGTTGGCTTTCATGTGGTTAGTCGCCATACAATGTTGGGCTTCGTTTCCCATAGAATCCCTTCGGGCTTCATTATGGATTTCCTGAACCTGCTTCGCAGGATTCTGGTCTCACTCAGCCCAACCTGCATTTAGTTTTAACTCATACGTAGGTACGGCTTCAGCCGTACAAAATACTCAATCAGGCGCCACAATACACGTTATTTAACCGCTGCTGTTCGCCTGAAGGCGAACCTTGTAAACAAATTTCTTAAGTACCTACGTATGAGTTTTAACTGGCTACCAGAGACCTTTTTCACTGAGGATTTTTTCAAGCTCCTGCAGTCGTGTGCTGACATCTTCCAGCATGAACAGATGTTGCTTGGTTTCAAGCGGCAGCGGCAAGAGTTCGATCAACCGCGCACTGACCCAGTCACCATCACCATAGCAGGGCTCCATGGTGGAAAAGGGGGGGTCAAGCTGGGTCACAATTTTCTCCAGCATCGCAGCCATGGGTAAATACCGCGCCTCCAGTGAACAGGCGCCAATCTCGGGCAGCATTTCGACCTCGGCCAGCACCAGCTGGTTTGCCTGCACGTCATGGGAAAGAATGCGGAAGCGTTGCAAGCCACTCAGAGTCACGCCGAGCAGGCCATCCGTGCGTTTGTGCCAGTAACTAATCTGCGTCAGAGTGCCAACGTCATAGGTGCTGGCAGCCTGGCCGACTTCGCGGCCTTCCCGAATCAACACCACACCGATGCCCTGTTCGGTCTTCATGCAATTGCTGATCATGTCCAGATAACGGGGCTCGAATACCCGTAACGGCAAAAAACCACGAGGAAAAAGCACGGTATTCAGGGGAAACAGAGGGATAATCTGACTCATGCTCGCTTCACCTGTTTCATTTTCCCATGAACAGGCTAGAAAGCCCCATCATTAAGTCCCCAGCGCCCAACCAGGCTGTGGGGAACCTGAAGATGATCCAGGATACGGGCAACAATAAAATCCACGATGTCATCAATACTGGCCGGTTTGTGATAAAAACCCGGATTGGCTGGCATGATTGTCACACCGGCGCGGGAAAGTTTAAGCATATTCTCAAGATGAATGTCTGACAAGGGCGTTTCCCGCACCACCATGATCAGTTCACGCCGTTCCTTGATCATCACATCCGCCGCCCGTTCAATCAAATTATCACTATTGCCGTTGGCGATAGCCGCCAGAGTACCGGTGGTACAGGGGCAAACCACCATATGCCGGGCATTATGCGAACCACTGGCCACCGGCGCAGTCCATTGATCACGACCCAGAACACGAATCTGTCCAGGCTGCGCGCTATAGTGATTTATTAACCATTGCTCCATCTCTGCCGGTTTCGTCGGCATATCAAGATCCGTCTCCATCGCCAGCACGATCTGCGCCGCTCTGGAAAGCATAAAGTACACCGGTCTTTGCGCCCTGATAAGACAGTCAAGCAAGCGCAACCCATAGGCTGCACCAGAAGCGCCGGTCATGGCAAGAATAACGGGAGGCTCGATTAATGCCCTGTTCATTTCGCTACTTCGCCCCCCTGTTCACGCAGGGCCTGCAGCAGGCGAGCATGAATATTTTCAAAACCACCATTACTCATTACCAGAATATGCAACGCATCCCCTGCCCGCTCATGCACCCGCCCCACAACAGTGCGAACAATCTCATCGGTATCGTCAAACAGCGAGGCATGTTCAGCTGACCTGTTAAATATAGCAGCCATGTCCCAGTTAATCCCGGCAGGCTGGTAAACCAGCACCGCATCAGCCTGCTCCAGCGCCGGGGCAAGCGTGTTTTGATGAATGCCCATGCGCATAGTGTTGGAACGCGGCTCCAGAATTGCGATGATCGGCTCATCACCCACATGCGCGCGCAGGCCCTGCAAGGTCGTAGCAATCGCTGTGGGATGGTGGGCGAAATCATCGTATACCGTTACCCGGCCAACCCGGCCGCGCACTTCCATGCGCCGCTTGATGCCCCTGAAGTCCGACAAACTCTCGGCCGCAAGCGCTGCCGGCACACCGGCATGGCGCGCCGCCGCAATCGCCGCCAGTGCATTGGCCATATTATGCTCACCCATCAGGGGCCACTGCACTCGCCCCTGAGGCTGTGTCTGGAATTGCACATCAAAACAACGGGCATCCTCATGCTCTTTTCTTACCTGCCAGTCAGCCTCGACCCGCACTGAAAAACTTTCTACCGTCGTCCAGCAGCCACGATCCAGTACGTCCTGCAAAGCAGGTTCCGACTGATTACTGATGATCAGCCCTTCGCTCGGCACGGTGCGCAACAGATACTGGAACTGCAGTTTTATCGCCTCCAGATCAGGAAAAATATCAGCGTGATCAAATTCCAGATTATTCAGGATCAGCGTACGTGGATGGTAATGAACAAACTTGGAACGCTTATCGAAAAACGCCGTATCATATTCATCGGCCTCCACGACAAAAAAGGGCGTCTCACCCAGGCGCGCTGATACACCGAAATTACCCGGCACACCGCCGATTAAAAAACCGGGCGTCAGACCATTGGCTTCCAGTATCCATGCCAGCAAACTGGCGGTAGTGGTTTTGCCGTGGGTGCCAGCCACCGCCAGCACCCAGCGATCACGCAACACCTGTTCCGCCAGCCACTGTGGGCCAGAGGTATAGGGCAGGCCGCTGTTCAGCACATACTCCACCGCCGGATTGCCGCGCGATAGCGCATTGCCGATCACTACACAGTCTGGCGCCGGTTGCAGGTGTGTCGGATCAAACCCCTCCTGCAGGTGGATTCCCTGCTCCTGCAACTGGGTGCTCATAGGCGGATAAACATTCGCGTCCGAACCACTAACTTTATGCCCCAGCGCACGGGCCAGCAGAGCAATCCCGCCCATAAAAGTGCCGCAAATGCCCAGTATATGAATATGCATGCATTGTTACTCGAATAATACCAGGCCAGATCCCTCTTCCATAAAGGTTTGTATTAAACGCAGAGAACGCGACCGGAACGAAGCGTAGGAAGTACCGAATGTGACCAGAGTCTTGCGAAGCAAGATTGGGAAATCCGTAATGAAGCCCGAAGGGATTCTATGGAAAACTCGCAAAGCGAGGTTCTCACGGTGCAAAGACGCAGAGGCGCAGAGAAAAAAGCTATTAATAATCAAAATTATACACCCTCTGCGTCTTAGCGCCTTTGTGTCCTCTGCGTTAATTATCCATATTATGGATGGCACAGGCTAGGAGGCTGTCGTTACAAACAGGCCGACAACCTGATAGCCCAGTAGTTTGTAGCCAGTCGCCAGCATCAGCCCCAGTAATAATGACACGGAAAGTGCGCGACGCAGAATGTGAGCGGTAATCACAAGATGCCAGAGTTCAAGCAGCAAAAGCATTGTTCCCCAGCCCCCGGGTTCATCCATACGCGTTTGCAGGCCAAACAATACAGGCATAGCAAGCAGCGTTATTAAAATGGAGGCGCCCAACAGGGTGGACAGGGTCTGCAGGATCCGTTGCACATAACCCAGGAGCTGCAACAGCACTGCCGTTAGCACCAGAATGCTGGCATTGGCGATAATAACGATCAGCAGGATCTCGAAAGCCCGGATATCCGGCAAGCCCAGACGGGTTGAAACAAGATCCAGAAACAGCGACAGCAACAGGAGCAACACGAATAGCGCTGTTGAAGCCGGAACATCTTCCGGCCCTTTCTGCAGGCGACAAATGCGCCAGAACAAGATTAACAATGCCTGCACACAAAAACCCGGGCAACGATGAAAATTTATTACAGAAAATATAAAAATATAAACTGTGTTATGGTTATATCTGTTATTGATGCAAGCATACCATAGAGATCCAGCCGGCACCCATGCAAACTCCGCTTTATATCGACAATCAGCGCGCGCTAAAAAACCTCTGCGACGAACTGAAATCCGCCCCTTACATTGCACTGGATACCGAGTTTCTGCGGGAAAAAACCTATTCCGCCCGCCTTTGCCTGATCCAGGTTGCCACCGAGCAGACCATTGCCTGTATCGATCCCTTCAAACTGGACACGCTCGATCCTTTTATGGAAATCATGTGTGACCGGCAGATCATAAAAATCCTGCATTCCGCCCGCCAGGATCTGGAACTCTTCCACGACCTTGGCGGCCAGGTGCCCGGGCCAATCTTTGACACCCAGATCGCCGCCACCCTGCTGGGTCTGCCGGATCAATGCGGTTATGCCACCCTGGTCAAGCGCCTTCTGAATATTGAACTGGACAAAACCCAGACCCGCACGGACTGGAGTCGGCGTCCGCTTGATACGGCGCAACTGAATTACGCCGCTGACGATGTCCGTTACCTGATCCAGCTCTACCCGCTTATTCTGCAACAACTACAGGCCAGTGGTCGACAGGACTGGCTGGATGAAGACTTTGCTGCACTGGAAAACCCCGATATTTATCAGCTGCCACTGGATAACCTGTGGAAGAAAGTCAGCGGCCATGGCCGTCTCAGGGGAAAACAGCTGGCCATCGTCAAGCAGCTGGCCAGCTGGCGGGAAAAGCGCGCACGGGCACAGGATCTACCGCGCAAATGGATCATGGCGGACGATGTCATTATTGACCTCGCCCGCATGGCGCCCGAACGGCCCCAGCAGCTCGAGAAAATACGCGGCCTGGCTAACAGCCGCAGTAAAAATGCAGGGGAGGAAATACTTGCCGAAATCAAACTTGCCCAGGAGATGCCAAAAGATCAATGGCCCCATATCCCGACAAAGAAAACGGACAAAAAGGAGGACATCATTATCGATCTGCTAATGAGCGTTCTAAAGCTTCAGGCGCAGGAAAACAACCTCAGCCCAAGCATCCTCGCCACCCGCAAGGATGTAGAAAAACTGCTCACAGGAGAAGGCCAGCCGGCCCTGCTGCAGGGCTGGCGCAGGCATATTGCCGGCAGGATATTAGAGGACATTCTTGCAGGTCAGCAGGTGCTGAAAATACAGGACCGAAAACTGCAAATTGAACCTGTTACATCCGAACAGAAACAGGATCAGGGACGAATATAACTGTAACCCTGCTCCTGCAATTCAACCACGCGCACCACGCCCATCGGCACCACGCCTACACCATCAATTAACCTTGGTGTTTTGCCGCTTCTTTTTCTGATTTTCCCCAGCGTGTTGTTACAGGCGCTAAAAGTAAACTCATCATGCATGGCGAGGTTCCTGACCCGCCGCGCCTGCTTGCCGGTAGGTAGAATCAGGCTAATACCCGGACCATAGGCCACGAACTCAACCTGCACATTACCGGGGCCGTATTTCTTCTGTAAGTTGATTGCATTATTCAGGGCAATCGTCTGCGCCCGCGGATCATCGGTGCTTATCTGAATAACAACGCGGTGAATGCCATCGCTCTGTGGCGCAGTAGCGCAGCCATTCAATAAAAATAAACTCACCATAAAAACAAGGCTTAGCAACTGTTTCATATTGTTTCTCCTTCAAATATCCGCCGGCAAAATAATCCCCTGGCATAAACAAAACGGGGAAATCCTGTTTCCCCACTTTGTTCTGCTATTCACGTTTTATCTATCGACGTGACTTCTTTCTGCCGGCCTTTTTCTTCGCTACCTTTTTTCTGGCTACTTTCTTCTTCGCGGCCTTCTTCTTCGCG
>Ga0316207_10000489_pt1 | contig 63331 bp, 42 predicted proteins | sample 6weekpyrite_MG_FD_204943 | JGI IMG/M metagenome (GOLD analysis project Ga0316207, IMG submission 204943) | Microbial mat bacterial communities from mineral coupon in-situ incubated in ocean water Damariscotta River, Maine, United States -... | ecosystem: Environmental > Aquatic > Marine >... | reverse complement strand
ACAGGATGTGTAGGAACGATACTTCGAAAGTAACACGCGAATATGCATTTTATAGGATTTACTTTCCAGCCACCTGAAAAATCGCTGAATACCAAACCATACACCTTCGTCCCAGTCGCCCTCGCCTTCAATGACCCAACGTTGCTGTTTTTTTGTGAGTTTTTTCCAGGGTTTATCAATGGGTATTTTTCGTTTTTTGGCAAATGCAATTAACTCTTCCTGAACTTCAAAATAGCTGGGGGTTTGAATGGGTTTTATCGCACCTTCTTTTAAGGATTTAGTTTCATCCGGAATAACCAGGCCATAATCAACACCGATAATACGACCAAAACCACGACAGGCTTCACAGGCACCTATCGGCGAGTTAAATGAAAATAAACTTGGGCTGGGTTGATGATATTCAATGTCACAATCCGGACAGTGATGATGGCTTGAAAAACGCCAGGTTTCTACCGCCTGTTTTTTTTCATCCAGTCGAAAAACATGTACTCGACTACTGGCATGTTTTAGTGAGGTCTCTACCGCCTCGGTTAAACGGTCACGATTTTCTTCAGTTAATTTCAAACGATCCTGAATAACTTCTAATAAATCACCCTGACCTGTTTTGTGACGATTATGGATGCGGGTATAACCCTGCTGGTTAAGTAAATCCACTATCTCTTTTTCAGAAAAATTATGCGGTATCTTTATTGGCATACAGAGCATTAGTCTCTGGCCATCATCTACCTGCTTATAAAGCGTGTTAACAATGCTCTGTGCTGAATCACACACCACTTCACGGCCACAACCGGTGCAATACAGTTTTGCCATACGGGCAAATAATAATTTTAAATAATCATTTAACTCTGTCATTGTGCCCACGGTTGAGCGGGAGGTGCGCACCTGGTTAGTCTGGTCTATTGCGATTGCGGGGGGAATTCCCTGAATACTATCGACAGCGGGTTTGTCCATCCGATCAAGAAACTGGCGTGCATAGGCCGAAAATGTCTCTACATATCGTCGCTGACCTTCAGCATAAATCGTATCAAACGCCAGGGTTGATTTACCTGAACCACTGACGCCGGTAACCACTATCAACTCATTAGTGGGTAGTTCAAGATCAAGGTTTTTCAGGTTGTTCTGGCGAGCACCTTTAACAACTATCGATTCTTTTCGCATAATGACTCAGGTAACAGGGGGAATTAAAAGCAGCATAATATACGGCAGTTTCGGCTATTAAACTATATGAACATTAAGAACTGTCAAAACGGTCTCAATATCCGTATTATCTCAATATCCGTATTAGGACCATCACGATTAATTAATCGCAACTCTTAGCAGTAACTGTAAATAAATCTGTTATTTACTCATTTAAAATGGCCGGCTTCTGTATTGTGTTCTTTACATATTAAAAAACAAGCACATTCTAAATTATTAGCTATCTCCTTGATAATAAAAGTTTTTTCTGATTAGGCATAAGTTTTGCCTTTACGTGATAAATATCAATGTTTTTATCGTACTGACTTTGGTATATGAAAAATATTGAACAGGACAGTAGAAAACTAACAAATGATAAGTGGAGAACAGGATGACATCAAATTTAAACATTACCCCATCACAAAGTACCTACACGGATAAATTATCACGTAACGCGACGGTTCTTTCATCTCTTTACCTTTTACCGCTAGCCGCTCAGGCAACTGTAATGCATGTTACATCACCACTTTCAATATCGATTGATGGAGCACGTGCTTTTGATTATCAACCGGTTGACTGGGACGTGGATGGCAACTCGGTTGCAGACTTTAGATTAGAAGCATTCAGAGATATATATTATGTAGGTAGCGGTACTACTTATGGCGGTTACAGCTCATCAAGAAACTTTGGCAGACTGGAATTAAATTCTGCCAGCCTGGGTGGTCAGGGTCTGGTTCAACGTTTAGGTGGTAACCCCGCTGAAATCTCTGATTTGGCAACAGGCGAAACCGTTGGCCCCACCCTGGGTGCTAATTTTCAATGGGGTCCAAGTGTCAACCGTATCATGATGTCATCTTCAAGTTACAATGGTTTTGCCTCAGGTAACCTTTATACAAATGGTCACCTGATAGGTTTTAGTTTTCTGGGGGATGCTAATCAAACACTTTATGGATGGGCACAGATTAGCCTGGATGAGCTTAACCTGAGCATGACCATTGACCAATGGGCCTATGAAAGTAACGGCGGTAACATCGCTGTTGGACAGATTTCTTCAGTGCCCCTGCCACCCTCTTTCCTGTTCATGTTAAGTGGCCTGGCACTGGGTGCGGGTGGTGTGCTTCGGGGTAGAAAAGCAAGAGAAATGGCGCAGCAGCAGGCTGCTGAAAGCGTCTGATAAATTTCGTTTAGGCATATGAAAAAAACAAAAACCGATCATCGATACTTTCTCGATCGGTGTTTTGGCGTATAGATGAAGTTGTAAATACCTGTCTTTTTGAAACTAATTGGTGAATTCATGACGACCCCCCTGAGCAAAAAAGTGCTACTAATTGGCTGGGATGCCGCAGACTGGAAGGTAATTACACCTTTAATGGATGCGGGCAAAATGCCTAACTTGCAAAAATTTGCCGATGGGGGGGTAGTGGGTAACTTATCCACCCTCTACCCTGTTCTCTCACCCATGTTATGGACATCAATTGCCACCGGTAAGCGCGCAAATAAACATGGCATTCACGGTTTTGCCGAGCCTGACCCTGAGTCGGGTGGTGTACGCCCGGTTACCAGCCTGGGAAGAAAAACCAAGGCGATCTGGAATATTTTAAATCAACAGGGTAAGCGATCAAATGTGGTTAGCTGGTGGCCATCCTATCCAGCTGAGCCCATCAATGGGGTGATGGTCTCTAACAACTACCAGAGTGCTGTAGATACGCCAGATAAACCCTGGCCATTACACCCGGCTTCTGTTCACCCGGAACGTTTGCGAAAATCAATGGCCGAACTTCGGGTGCATCCGGCAGAAATAACCGGTGAGCAATTGTTGCCCTTTGTACCCAATGCAACTGAAATTGACCAGGCTAAAGATACTCGACTATCTGGAATTGCGAAACTTTTAGCCGAGTGTGCCTCAGTACATTCAGCCGCCACGGGAATCATGCAAATGGAGCCCTGGGATTTTATGGCGGTTTACTACGATACGATTGATCACTTTTCACATGGCTTCATGAAATATCATCCTCCCCAATTACCATGGATTAGTGATAAGGATTTTGAGCTTTACCAAAATGTAATCAATACCACCTACGAGTTTCACGATTTGATGCTCGGCACCTTGATGCACCTTGCCGGTGAAGAGACAACCATCATCATCGTATCTGACCACGGTTTTCACCCCGATCAACTAAGACCAAGAGAAATTCCAAATGAACCGGCTGGCCCAGCGGAAGAACATCGCCCGTTTGGTATGTTCGCCGCGTTGGGGCCAGGTATTAAAAAAGATGAACTGGTATTTGGTGCCAGCCTGCTTGATATTACGCCAACTATACTCACACTTTTAGGTTTGCCCATAGGACGTGATATGGATGGTAAGCCGTTGGTTACTGCAATGGAAGCCGTAACACCGGATTATATCGACAGTTGGGATGATATTGCAGGGGAAGATGGCAGACACCCAGCCGAGTTGAATATGAATTTTGTTGATGCACACGAGTCACTACAGCAACTTGCTGATTTGGGTTACATTGATGAAGCGGATGAATCATTACAGAAAACAACAGATAACACGGTAAAAGAACTCCGTTACAACCTTGCCCGGGACCTTTTTGGTGCGCGCAAATACAGAGAGGCCATTCCCCTGTTTGAAAAACTTTGGGGGATGCACCCGGATGAAAGTCGATTTGGCCTTAAACTATTTGATAGTTTTCTGGCAACCCAACAAACAGAACGGGCCAGACAAACCTTAGAGTTTATTATCGAACGTAAAAAAATCTATTCCAGACTGGCAGAAAAAGAACTCAATGAGCAACTTGATACCTACGAGATTAATAACATTTCAGTAGAGGATATTAACGATAAAGAATTACGTAAGCTACAGAAGTTGCATCGTAATGCCTCAACAAATTTAGCAACCCTCGCCTATTTAAGCGCACGCCTGCTTTACAGTGAAGGCCAGTATGTAGAAGCCTTAACTGAACTTGAAAAAGCCGAAGAAATTCAAATCCATAATATTCCCGCACTATTACAGACTAGAGGCGAGATTCTTATGGCTATGGGTAAATGGCAAGATGCCATTAACACATTCCATAAAATTCTCGAGCTTGATCCGGTTAATCCCCTGGTTCAATTGAGTTTATGTCGTTGTTATTTATCACAACGGGACAAAACACAACTTGCATTAGATGCGGTAACCACCTGTCTTGGGCTCGCTTATCATAACCCCCGTGCGCACTTTTTGTGCGGTGTTGCGCTGCAACGTTTGAGTCGCCCCCACGAAGCAAGAGACGCTTTTGAAACTGCGGTTTCCCAGAGTCCGATTATGCCTTTGGCACACCGACGACTTTCACAACTGTATCGGCTCTGGTTAGGAAACCGAGCTAAAGCCGATGAACATGCCATTCTTGCTGAGCAGGCAAAACAAAGATTGAAAAACTTTAATGCGGGTAACTACGATTCATCATCCATAAATGAAACAATTGACATGGAGTTAACCGCATCACTTAACGATCTTAATTGCACAGAAAAGCTGGGACAATTACCTGAGAATGGTATCGTTGTTGTCTCGGGTTTACCTAGATCAGGTACATCCATGATGATGCAAATGCTTGAGGCCGGAGGCGTCCCCATTTTAACCGACCAGGTTCGCCAGGCAGACAATGATAATCCCCGCGGATATTACGAGCATGAATGGATAAAAAAAATAGCCACCGACAGTAGCTGGCTTAAAAACTCACGGGGTAAGGCGGTTAAAATTATCGCACAGTTATTACCCAATTTGAGACAGGGAGAACACTACCGTGTTTTATTTATGGAGCGTCCATTAAAATCAGTTATCGCCTCACAGGACAAAATGTTAACACGATTGGGCAGAAGTGGCGGACAATTATCGGAACAGCGTCTTGCAGAAACCTATTTAAAGCAGGTTGATAGCGTGCGCAAAGTACTTTCAGAACACCAGAACCAGGTACATGTTCTTTCAGTTAACTACAGTGAAGCGCTTATTGACCCACATGGAATTGCTGCACAGGTTAACAGCTTTCTTGGTGGTAATTTAAACGAACAGGCCATGGCTAAGACAATAAATTTAGATTTACGCCACCAGTGTTCATAAAAAACTAACTTTGCTGGTTAAGCTGAGAAACCAAACTCGGTATTTTTTAAAAAGACTTCACCCAGATTCTATTTTGAGATAATAAAAATTCACTGATAGCATGCCAGTATTGTTCACTGTCATTATACTTCTTCCAAAGAGCTCTTGAGCCATGTCGCCCTTCAGTTTTAGGGATAAAACCTTTTTTTTCTTTTGATGGAATTACCTCATAAATTGGCTTCCAGCTATCAGCTTCTTTTTTTGATGAGCCTATAAATACAGGCATTTTTATGTTCCTGGCAGAATCACGAATCCATGTTTTACTTTTACCCAGATGAGAAAAATACTCACCCGGTGAAAGTGCCAGTACACCATCCATCATTTGCGGATGATCCCCCGCAACTTTAAGTACTAATGAAGCAGAATAAGAACTTCCCCAGGCTAATACCTTACTCTCTGGATAATGCTTGTGTGTATAGCCTAATGCAGCAATGATATCAGGTAAGGCATCGGTATAAGCCGTTGCTAGCCCCGCATTACTGGCACGAATTGCAGTTTGATTGTCTTTGCCCCTAGAGAATTCACCTGAACGAAGATCGACCGCTATGCAGTTAAATCCAAGTTTATTTAACCGTGGTGCAATTTCGTTATACTCCCCCCTGCTTGAACCCGCCTGGTGAAATAAAACAATTATCGGGTTTGTTGATTTATGAGGCGTATAACTATCAGCGCTAATTAGTAAATTATCGGCTGATTTAAAGCTAATGATTTTGCTTTCTGAGGAAAAAACAGCGGTAGATGCAAGCAATAAAATAAAACCGCACATTTGTTTTTGAAAACGCATATGTCGTACTCCCCAGTATAGAATAAAATTAATTTTGCAACTCTTTATAACCAAATTTACGCAGCAGTGCACGCGCGATAAACCAGGCAACCAGCCCAACCACCATTCCCTGAAAACCACCCACTGTAACATCAAGTGGTGTATGCACCCGCAGAATAGTTCGCGAATAACAAACCGCCAGTGCCCAGGGTAATAAGGCATAAAAAATCCAGATTCGTTTTGTTGTTATATAAGTTATTGCCATGGCCAGTAAAAAACTGGCAAAAAACATTGCCGAAAATGCATGCCCAGATGGAAAAGAATAACCGGTTTCCTCCACCCAATGTGATTCAACAGATGAACTGAGTGCGATGGGCGCGGGCTGTTGTGTTAAAACTTTCATTAATGGCTTGCGCCGTACCTCTTTATTACCTAACTCATAAAACTGATCTGCTTGCATGCCTAATGGGCCAAATCCATTATCCCCTGCCAGCCAGATAATATTAGGGCGAGAAATTTTCAATTCAGTTTTAATAATATGTTCATTAATAGCTGCACCACCCCCGGCCAGAATACTGCTGAGCAGAACTATAACTGTGGCTTCCTGCCAGGTTTTTTTATCTTTGCTCTCTTTGCGAGTAATAAAAAAAAACAACATGACAACGCCTATAACTGGTGCACCATATTTACCCCCCGATAACGCCAACCAGTAAGCAATCTCAGAAAAAAAATTATTCAGCCCAGGATAAGGCGGATGTGTAGAATCTAACAAAGGCACGACAAAGGTTAACGAAATAAGTAACCAGGTAAAAATTAAAGGCACTGCTGCTCGATAAAATACGTTTGAAATAGACGCTTCATAATATGAAGAATTTGACAAGTATGCTTCTCCGAATTTTACTCTTAAAAAGCTTAGTTACAGATTTAAATCGATTCACAATATACTATTCAGGGCAAACTAACACAAAGAATTAAGTCACTAATTTTCAACGTAAATTCTAAAGTGTATTGACATTATATACTCCCCCACCATTGAAGAAATACCAATTAGCCCCCACCTTATAACATAGTAAGGTAAAAAGCCCATTTATAAATTGAATTTTTATAACTACTAGACATTATTAACTTAAACACTAACCACAACGGGGATGATATGGAATTTAAAGACTACTATGAAATCATCGGCGTCAATCGCGATGCAACCCAAAATGAAATTAAGCGTGCCTATAAAAAGCTGGCACGAAAATATCACCCAGATGTGAGTAAGGAAGCTGATGCGGAATTAAAATTCAAAGAACTTGGAGAAGCCTACGAAGTATTAAAAGACCCTGAAAAACGGGTTGCCTACGATCAATTTGGTGCAAATTATAAAGCAGGCCAGGATTTTAATCCGCCACCTGACTGGGATGCTGGTTTTGAGTTTAACGGGGGCGGATTTACCGCGGATGATAGCGCAGCATTTAGTGATTTTTTTGAGTCACTATTCGGCGAAGAACTTAAAGGCAGTTATGGTCGCCATACAAGCCGGGGTAGAGCTCAATATCACGCACACGGTGAAGATCATCATGCCAAAATCTTAATTGATCTGGAAGATGCTTTTAAAGGCGCTAGCCGCACAGTTACCCTACAAGCACCTGATATTGATAAACAGGGGCATATTGTTACCAGGACACGCACATTAAATGTAAACATTCCCAAAGGTGTTAAGCAGGGGCAACTCATACGACTAGCAGGACAGGGTACACCCGGTGCTGGCGGTGGCAAATCAGGTGACCTTTACCTTGAAGTAAATTTCAAACCGCACCCCATTTACCATATGGAAGGCAAAGATATCTACCTGGACCTCCCCATCGCACCCTGGGAAGCGGCACTTGGCACCCGAATTAAGGCACCCACCCCAGAGGGAGCCGTTGATTTAGTGATACCCGCCGGCTCTACCTCTGGACGTAAGATGCGCCTGAAAGGCCGGGGTATTCCGGCAAAGATCGCGGGTGATCTGTATGTGGTTTTAAAGCTTGTGCTGCCCCCTGCAGATTCGCAACAGGCAGAAGCGTTTTATCAGAAGATGGAAAAGGAGCTCAAATTTAAACCCCGTGCTAGCCTGGGAGTGTAATTAAAAGTGGGAGTGTAATTAAATGAAAATTGAATTCCTGAACGGTCAACTGAAGTGAGACTACCGAGAGCTATTAAGTCGACAGACAATCTATAAATTAATCATTTTTAAAGGAAACATTTTATGAGTAACTCTTTTCACATTGTCTGCCCCGAATGTGCAGCAATCAACAGAATACCGGCTAATCGTCTGACTGAACAAGCGAAATGTGGCAAATGCCACCAGCCTCTATTCAATGCACATCCAGTTGAATTAAGCACTGCTAATTTTCAAAAATATGTCAGCCGTAATGACATTCCACTACTGGTTGATTTCTGGGCACCCTGGTGTGGACCCTGTAAAATGATGGCTCCCGCATTTGCACAGGCAGCAGCCCAGCTTGAGCCTTACGTACGCCTGGCCAAACTCAACACCGAAACTGAACAGGCCATCGGTGCCCAGTTTAATATACGCAGTATTCCCACCCTGGCACTCTTCAAGAATGGACAGGAAATTGCACGCCAGTCGGGTGCGATGGGTAAGGATGATATTGTACGCTGGGTTCGGGGGTATATGTAAGCTCAAGCATCCTTACGGCTTGAATAAAGCTTATTTTTTACCTGCGTACTGAGAATAATATTGGTATGAATTATTCTAGAACAAAAACCCTATTCAGTATCTTTCCAGCCCATACTCCACGGCGCTTTTAACCAGGCAACCAGATGCTTTAAAAAACCAGACTTTTTCTTCCCAGCTTCTACCTCATCAGCATTACTTTCAAGCGCTTCTTCTTTCGGTGGATTAATAATTCCTTCAACTTCATCAACGACCTGTGGCGCTCCCGATAACTCAATACTTTCATACATGATAGGCATTTCATCAATGGCTTTACCGGAATCAAAGTGATCAGCATTATCCTTTAATTCAGACTTAATCTCAGATAGCACTTTTTTAATTTCTTCAGGACAATCATCCTTTTTTAGCATTATGTTTACATCTGACTGTAAGCTGCTCATATCTTCTTTGATTAACTGGCGACATTTTTCTTCCTTTACATTGAGTGAAACAATTTGATGCTTAATAAAGGATTCAGGCACAGGTAGATTAAAGGCTTTAACCAGTGCATTTCGTGTTTTAAGGGTTATACGCAGAGTGATGGAGGTTTGAGATTTCTTTTTAAAACCATTTACAAATTCATGATAATCATCTTTCAAGGCATCTGTAAGCTTGGTGCCCGTAGCCCCAAGCTCCTGCTCAAGTAGTTCATTACTTTTTTGAGATATCTCGAGAACGTGTTTAATGTCACGATCTATTTTAACATCGGTTGATAAGAGTGTATTTTTAAGAATTTCTGTTGGTTTTTCTTTCAGGCTCTCCGTTAAGGATTTAAACTTAGTAACCACTTTTTCAGGAATTTGTGAAGCCGATTTACCCATGAGAATAATGGACTGTAAACCCTGATGTAACTGGTTTAACATGCTGGTAAGCTTTACCAGCTTTTGTAGTGCGGCTCGTTTTTGCTTGATAATTTCAAGATCAGTGGTATGACTCTTTCGGCTAATACCACCCTGTAATTGGGACATATATAAACTCTTTAATTAATGGTTAATATGAATATAGTTGTATTTCTCCTTAAAAACCCCTAGTTAAGCTTACCCCACCCAGTCACCTGATCTTAACTACACTATAGCTTATGCGCTATCTATATGATATTAAAGAATAAAATCAGTTTCTATATATAAACTTTCCATTTTAATAAAGAAAAGAATCCGGGTCATTTTAAATAATTAAAGGATTCTATAAAAAAATGCGACTAAAAATGAATAAATCTATGCCATTTTGGCTCTAGTTATGTATATGACAAAAAATGCACATACAATAAAAAACAAAATAGCCTCATCTCGCGACCGACTCTATAGAGTCGCTCTTGCCTGGTGTGGAGACCAAATGCTGGCCGAGGACCTGGTTCAGGAAACAATAGCAACCAGTATCGCCAAAAGCGACCAGCTGCGTAATGAAGACCAGTTATTTGCCTGGCTTTATACCATCCTGAACAATAACTGGTACCGCCACCTTAAGAAAAAAAAGGCGCATGATGACCTTGATGAGCAAATCGCCTCCGAAGAATCTGGTCCATGTTCTGTATGTCAGGAACTCTTAATTGTTGAACAGGTACGTCAGGTTATAGCAACGCTTCCTGCTGTTGAGAGACAGGCAATATCGCTGGTAGACCTGGAGGATTTTTCATATTGCGAAGTAGCAAAAGTTCTTGATATCCCCATAGGAACGGTAATGAGTCGCTTGCACAGAGCAAGAAAAAATTTGTTAGCAAAGATGGATAACCTCGCCAATGAGCCTTCTTTGTCTGCAGACTATTTATGTAGAGTAAAATAGCAATGAACGAAAAAGAATACTTTGAAGATCAGGTATTAGCTGCATTTGTAGACGGTGTAATGGATGCAGAAATTACTGAATCAATCATTAATGCAATGGATAAAGACCTGGATGTTCGTGAGCGAGTTTATAAACTGCGCAGATCCAAAGACCTGATGAAATTAGCATTTGGTTCAGCTTGTGCGCCCTCAACCGCCCGCAAAAAAAAGCAGGTTTCCCTCTTGAAGCGATATGCTTTAACAATAGCCGCTTCTTTAACCGCAATAAGCATTGCACTTTTTACGGCTGCATCTGGCTATTATTTGGGTCAGCAAGAGCAATCTGTTCTTAATATAAGTACATCGCCTATTAAGCAAAATTCTGACCATATTCTCCTGCATATTAGTGAGTCAGATACAAAACAGTTTGCTGCGGCATTATCATATACAGAAAATTTTCTGAATAAACATAATCCAGAAAATGGGGAAATTGCGGTTGTAGCAAATTCAGGTGGCCTGGATATTATGCGTGCGGGAGTGTCACCCTTTGAAAAACGAATTCGTAATATGCTCGAAAAATATGACAATGTTTATTTCATAGCCTGTGCTAATTCAATACGCAACTTACGTGAAAAAGGTATTGAACCCATATTAATTGAAAACGTTCGGATTGAAAAACCTGCCATGGACCACATAATTGATTACGTACAAAAAGGCTGGACCTATAAAAAAGTGCGGTCTTTGGTTAAAACATAATTATTTTTTAACCCCCCCTTCCTGTTATGTCTTTGCTGCGTTAATTTTTTTCATAACTGTCTCGTTAACATAAAAAGCAATGCCCGTAACAGGCGTTAACACTCTGACTCTGACTCTCGCGAACCCACCCTGCTCTAAAACTGGACAGTTCATGACCTCTTTAAAAACGTTTGCAAAAAAAACATTCAAGAATCACGATGTAATTATTATTTTGTTCCCCAAAATCTCATTGAGAGAAAAAGTCTAAAATTCCACTTATATGAGTATACATTAATCCATAAATATTATTTTATTCTAAACAATATTGAAGATTAATATATTCTTAACAAATAAATTAATCAGTCATTTTTTTTCGTAAAACCAGTAACACAAATAAATTTGTAACTAATTGATTGTTATAAAAATACTTTAGCTCACTCATTTTTTTGTGAATATAGTTCAAATTAATTAAAAAAACACCGAATAAAACTCTCCCCTATTGTCTCTATTTTTGCATGGTGTAAGTAATTTTCTAGCGCCTAAGGATGAATTTCTGTTTCAGGAAAAACGACAAGGCTTATGCTTAGATGTTAATTTTTAAAAAATGTTTTTAAATATCTTTTAGGGGTAACAAAATGAAAATAAAAAAAGTAACGATGGGACTCACATACGGAATTGGTATTGCATTAGCCAGCCCGCTAGCAGCTCATGGACTCGACGAAATTGGTGCACCAACCTGTCTGGAAGCCAACTTTATGATGGCGAATGCGCAGAACGCACCTTTTGCGCCTGATGGTCCTGGTAATGTGCTGGAAGTTAATATCGTAACCGGTGCACGTGGTATTACGGTTGCAAATCCTTTTACACCTGGAAACGCAGGTGGTCCTATTTGTCCACCTGAGCAACAGTGTCCCGGTCCATTTAAACCTACCGGTGTACTTTCAGGTGGTTTGAATGGTCACGCTTTCATCACCAGTGCAGGTCAGCAGTCTTTGACTGAATTCCATCGAGATGGCACGCCAATTCGCACCACATCTTTCCGCCCACTATTAGGTAACCCTACTGGCAATGCGGGCCGTGGTTCATTACCCCGTCCACTGGGTAACCAGATGATGCCAAATGGCAATATAGTACAGGCCATTTGCGATGCTAACTTCTTTAATGCGCAGAACTCAGACTCGGTAAGCCCTAGTGGCAATACCCACGATAGTGGTAATGCATCTAACCTGTTCTTCCCCCCTGTATACCAGACAGCAGCGCGTTCTGCTAACAGCCGTGTACTGGTATTTGATCAGGAAACGCTGTCAGTTATCGACGAGTATAGCCAGCCAAAAAATAAGGATGCTCGCTGGACCTGCATGGCAGGCCTGGCCTTCACTGATGAAGGCATGGGTGTGAGTATGTTCCACGGTGCGGCTATTGCTATGGTTGACTGGAAAAAAGGCCTTGATGACGAGACAGCGGGTGTTGGGTCTAATGATACCGATGATGACTTCGAACTTGGCAAAAAAGAAAACCGTTCTAAGGTCATCCGCTGGATAGACATGCGTCCTGGTAAACCCGCTGATGACCCTTCACGTCGTGACTCATTACGCGCCTGGGGTCTTGATGAAGACGGCACTATCTACGTGACTGACCGTGAGCGTTCTCGTGACTGCTTAGAAGGTGAAATTCCTGGTACAGCAGGTGGTTGTAATCCTAGTGTATTCCGTCAAAAAGTTCAGGTTATCGATTTAGGCAGCAACTCACCTGATCGTACAATCGGCCTCGACCCTGGTGTGAATGTTATTGCCGGTATGCGACCAAACCGTATGTCTGCTGTTGCCTGTGCCAACATTGGTGGCCCAACTGCTAACGGCACAAACCCTGAAGGTACTGCATGTGACGTGGAGACTTTATTAATTGCAGCTTCTGCCTTTAATCCAGGCTGTACAGTTACCGGTGCTGTGCCACCTGCTGAATGTTTTGTTCAGGGAGGCGGTGTAGGTGAGTACTCAATTCTTCCTGAAGATGCGGATGCAACTGATGGCACCTGCACAGGTGAGCAAACTGATGCGCAGGACAGTTATGGTGCAGGCGGTGTGAACTCTGGTTGCGCACAGCCTCTTGCTACCTTCCTGGGAAGAGCTAATGGCAATAATGTAGTGGCCGATGACTTCGTTGACCCACGCATGCTGATGGTTATTCATGAAGCCTTTGTCCAGTAAAAACGGATCAATTAAAAAGTGAATGCCTGAAACTTAAACCTGATGAGTAATTTAATTGCTCACCGGGTTTAAGATTAATTGATTCTTTGAGCATGCCTTTTCAGCTCATAGGATCATTAATGTAAAGGAACTTAGGAACATTATCTTCTTAATTTTCTTTGTTAATTTTATTTAACAATCTAGGGGAATAAAATGAAAAAATTCAAACAAACAACACTGGCTGCTGTGATCGGATTAACGATGTCTGGTTTCGCATCAGCAGGATCTAATGTTATTGATGACGCAATGTCCAGGATCGATGCAGACAAGGTAAGCGGTGACGAAGTCAGCACTGTTCGCAATAACTGTGGTGGTGGTGTCGAAGGTTGGGAAGATGCAACAGCTTTTATAGAAATTTCACAAAGAGGATCAGAAAGCACCGTTGAAATTGAAGTCACAGATGCCAAACCCGATACACTATACACCGTTTGGGTTCGTATGAAAGGCTCTGCTCATGGCACCGGTTTTGGCGGCAGCCCTATTACAAAAGGTGGCGCAACCCCCCTGGCACATTCTAGTCACCTTGATCAACTTATTACCGACTGGGTTGGTGCAGGTAGTCCAACTGCTGGAAACGCTTTTAACACCAATGCTAATGGTGAGGGTGAGTTCAGTGTTGATCTGGATTTCCCAGTTGTGGGTGGCGCATACCCTTTCAACAGAATGTCCCATACCGCCCATCTGCTGGCTAAAACTAAAAATCCTGATGCTAACCCGGATCCAACTGCAATTGTGAACCCTGCTGATGCGGGTATTGATGCTGGTTTCCTGATACGCGTAATTTCACACTGCCAGGATGGTCTAGCTCATGGCCTGTCACCTGCTAAACGAGAATCCTGGTTCCAGTACCCTTAATTATAATTGAGGAACTTTTGTTACGGGTAAATTTATGCTGCCAGCATAAATATGTTACATGTTGATGTAACTAAAAAGGATTAACATTTATTTATATACTTGTTGACCTGATCAAAACCCGGCGTAGCAGAAAGCTGCTCGTCGGGTTTTAAAAATCATTTGGAGCAGTTGATTTTTATTAAAATTCATTTATAAAAAAAGTTAGATTCTGATACAGTAATTGAGCATTGTAAGCTTACTGTGTTTATGTAATTTACATTTATTTTAAACAATATTATTTTTTATCTTTTTTATTAAGGTTTGGGGAATTAAACCATGAAGTATGTATTGATGTTTTTATTAGCCATGTTTAGCATCGGCTGTGAACAAAGCCCGGAAACGACTAATGCAACTGCCGTTGTAAAGAAGGCGAACGGTAAAGTTTTTGAATACGGTATTTACAATGCACAAAGAAAAGGCAGAATACGAACAGATATAGCAACCAACACCGGTAAAGTCATAACCAAACCAGTGTTAAAATTAAGCGAGACAACAAACCGAATCCCTCTACTCAAGAACACTTATTTTGCATATCGTTTTCGTCTACTTGATTTACCAAAAGAAGAAGTAAAAAAACCTACAGTAAATATTCGCAAGGTATTGATACACCCCAAAATGACCTTACCTGATGGAAGCACATCAACAGGTTGGGATAGAGTGGTACGTGCACGTACCAGCATTAGCCAGGTTATTGCCTTTGACGGTTATGCCTTCAATGAAGATTACGAACTGGTAGAGGGTGACTGGGTTTTTCAAATATGGTTTAAGAATCAAAAGCTGGTTGAACAGAAGTTCACTACTTATTATTCAGAAAAAACACTCACGGAAAAACCCGATGAAAAAAAAGTAAAAATTGAGATGAAAGCCGCTTCTCTTGAAAACAAAAATAAAATATAGTCAATATTAATAATTTATAAATAACACACGTTGATATGACTACAGATGTAAAAATTTCAGTGCAGAATTTACGCAAACAATTTGCTGCCTTCACCGCTGTTGATAACGTTAGTTTCGATGTTAACAAAGGTGAAGTATTAGGCTTTCTCGGGCCTAATGGTGCGGGCAAATCCACCACTATGAAAATGATTACCGGTTATATGTCTCCAACTGACGGAAAAATTCTGGTAAATGGCCTCGATGTAAAACAACAGCCTCTTGAAATTAAAAAATCAATTGGTTATCTGCCAGAAGGTGCACCCGCTTATGGTGATATGACAACTATTGGCTTTCTGGGTTTTATTGCTGATATTCGAGGATATAAAGGTAAAGAAAAAAAACTGTGTGTTAATACCGCTATCGATAAAGTTAATCTGGGTAGCGTTGTATATAAACCCATAGATACCTTATCAAAAGGCTTTAAACGTCGCGTGGGTTTAGCACAGGCCATTCTACATGACCCGGATATTCTGATTATGGATGAACCTACTGATGGCCTCGATCCAAACCAGAAATATGAAGTACGTAAACTGATTAATGAAATGGCAAAAAACAAGGCGATTTTAATCTCCACGCATATTCTAGAAGAGGTCGATGCAATCTGTGATCGTGCAGCCATTATTACCAGGGGTAGAATAGTTTTTGATGGCAAACCTCAGGAGCTGCAAGCCATGTCGTTAACACATAATGCGGTGAGAATAAAATTTACTGCGGAGGTTCCCCATACATCTAAAGAACGTCTATGTGTAATTGATGAGGTGTCTGACATAATTGATGAAAATTTCAGTAACAGTCTTATGGTTGTACCACAGAATGGTGCATCCATTATCAGCCAGGTTACTCACCTTGCACGGGACGAAGGCTGGGATATCGAGGAAGTGTTTGTTAACACAGGACAGCTAGATGAAGTATTTCGCAAAATTACTACACAAACTGCCGAATTATCTGAACAGGAATGAGTAAAGTATTATGCAGATAATTAGTTCTATCTTCAGACGAGAATTAGGAAGTTACTTTGCAACGCCGCTTGCCTATGTATTTATCGTTATTTTCCTGGCCTTAAACGGTGTTTTTACATTTTATATAGGTGGCTGGTTTGAACGTGAACAGGCTGATTTACAACCTTTCTTTGATTATCACCCATTGTTATATCTGTTTTTAATTCCCGCATTGTCGATGCGCCTCTGGGCAGAAGAACGAAAATCAGGCAGCATAGAATTATTAATGACTTTGCCATTATCAACCTGGCAGGCAGTAACAGGAAAATTTCTGGCCGCATGGGCGTTTAGTGGAGTTGCACTAAGTCTGACTTTCCCTGTCTGGATAACAGCCAATTATCTGGGTAACCCCGATAATCCTGTCATTGCCGTAAGTTATATTGGTAGCTTTTTAATGGCGGGATCTTACCTTGCCATAGGCTCATGTGTTTCCGCTTTTACTCGCAACCAGGTTATTGCTTTTATTATAGCCGTTGTGATCTGTTTTATTTTTGTACTGGCGGGCACACCAATGGTTCTGGATCTGTTTCAGGGATGGTTACCCCAGGTTTTAATTAACACCATCAGTGGTATGAGTATTAGCACTCACTTTAATGCCATATTAAAAGGCGTGATTGATCTCAGGGATCTTATTTTCTTTTTCTCTTTTATCATTTGCTGGTTGCTGGCCAATATCGCGGTAGTTGAAATGAGAAAGGCTGATTAATGACTAAAGGATTGCGGGTGTGAGCATATTTAAAAAACGCGGTTGGTATTCAGCATCAGGGCTGGTAGTCATTGCGGTGTTATTACTGTTGATCAATTTGTTATCGGGCATGTTATTAAAAGGCGTCAAAGTTGATATGACCGCCGATCGCCTGTATACACTGGCTGAAGGTACACAGAATATCCTGGAGAATTTATCTGAGCCGGTTAAATTAAATTTTTATTTCTCAGAAAAATTATTTAGCACCTCACCGGCAATCGCAACCTACGGTAAACGAGTTAAGGAACTACTCGAAGAATATGAACAGCTGAGTAACGGCAATATAAAACTGGTGGTTAAAAATCCCGAACCTTTTTCAGATGAAGAAGCCGAAGCAATGTACTATCGCCTGCAGGGCATTCCTGTGGATACAGCAGGTAGCCTCGCCTACTTTGGTCTGGCTGGGGTAAACTCGGCTGGTGACTGGAAAGGTATTACCTATTTTCAGGCAGAGCAGGAAGAAACCCTTGAATATGAATTATCAAAACTTATTTACAACCTGACAAACCCTGTGCGACCGATTGTGGGTTTGATGTCAAAATTACCGCTTGATGGAAGTGCCGCGAATGCTTATGTTGGTAAGACCCCCGAGTGGTTTATTCTCAGTCAGTTAAAGCGTTCATTTGATATACAACATCTGGATATTAATTTACAGAATATTCCTCAAGCAGTTGATGTGCTGATGGTTGTCTACCCCCGAAAACTAGATGAAAAAACCCTCTTCGCAATTGATCAGTTTGTACTGGCGGGTGGTCGCGCAATGTTTTTTCTGGATGGTTTTTCAGAAGCTGATATTTCAGTAGATAAAATAACAAACAAGGTAGACAACTACTCAACCCCTATTAGAGATGCGATCCCGGAAAAATTACTCAATGCCTGGGGTGTTGAACTGGTGCGTGGTTTCGTTGCGGCTGATCGTCGTGCGGCAACGCGAATTAAATCCAGGATCGGCGGTCTGGAAAAAGGCGAAGTGGATTATGTTGCCTGGCTGAGCCTGAACAAACAAAATTTTAATTCAAGTGATTTTGTTACTAGCAAAATTCAAAACCTGGTAATGGCCAGCTCAGGCGTATTACGTAAAAGCGGTAAGGTCAATACACAGTTTACACCACTCATAACAACCAGTGACCAGTCAATGGCCATAGATGCAGCGAGCATACAGTTTTTTACCAGCCCTGAAGAACTACTACAAATGTATTTACCCGGGGGGAAACCTTTTACCCTGGCTGCACGTGTGAGTGGCGATGTAAAAACGGCTTTTCCGGATGGCGTAAAAGGTGTTGAGCATAAGACACAATTAACCGAATCAACAAAACCTGTAAACATCATTATCGTTGCCGATACTGATATGCTAAGGGATATGTTCTGGGTAGATTTCCAGGATTTCTATGGCAAGCGAGCGGCTATGCCCAGAGCCGACAATGATACCTTTATTATTAATGCACTCGATAACTTAAGTGGCAGCAATGACCTGATTAACCTAAGAAGCCGCGGCCGCTCTGCTCGACCATTTATTATGGTGGCTAATTTACGCGCGGCGGCGGATCAGGAATTTCGAATCAAGGAAAGAGTTTTACAGGAAAAATTAAGTGAAACTGGATACAAAATTAAACAGCTGCAACAAAATGTAATCAATAAAGCCGGACAGCCTGTGATGAGCCCCGAACAACTTAAGGAAATTAATAAATTCAGGGCTGAACATATCAAGATTCGAAAAGATCTGCGCAATGCACAACATGCACTTAGCAAAGACATTGAAACATTAGGCACGAAACTTAAAATAATTAATATTGCACTCATACCCGCAGTGGTTATTGTAATGGCCATTATTTTAGGTGTTATGCGCTTAAGACGTGCGACAATTTCTCATTAACTAATTATAATAACAATTAATTAATAACCTTTTTTCACTGCTGTCCCGTTGAAAGAAATAATTTTATGTTTAAACGTATTGTGACTAGATTAACTTTCATATCATCCTGTTCGAGACATGAATTGGGAACACCTGCCTAAGACACGCCGTAAAACCTTCCATGGTGGCTCGACACCCGCGTCCATGCGGGTGACGGTCTTAGGCAGGTGTTCCCAACTCATGTCTCTAGTTGTTAACGGGACAGCAGTGACCTTTTTTATTTGATTACAAATCTAAAGACCTGCCACAGAGACGCAGAGAACACAGAGAAATATGAATAATCGTAGGGTGGATCAAGCGAAGCGGATCCACCATTATCACGAAATCTGCTGGATTCGCGTTGCTTGATCCAGCCTACGCAACTGGTTATTGTTTTGGTATACACATAAAGTGTGCCGTAAATAATCATTAAAGAAAAAGAAAATGAACGCTAATACACACAAATAAAAGAAAAAACCTTATGCTCTAGTGCGCCGCAGGCATACTGCACAAATTCTTTCTTTTTTCTATTATCAATTTCTAAATTTAATTTCTCCATACAAATAAAAAAAGCTAACAGTTTTAAGCTTCATTACTTTTACCGTGGTTAATGTTTAAGGTAAGTCTTTGCGTTTTAAGGTGCGTTCCAGTACGATTCTACCGTGGGCATCAATACTACATATATAAAAAATATTATTTAGCTAAATCAATACCAGTAGTTTGCCTGCAGCCTGTTTATATCAAGAGACCTGTATGAGAATATCAAGTTTAATTATTATAGTCGTGACGGTTGTTGTTGCCAGTGCCTGTGAAAGTCAGAGCCAGCGCTCAGCTATCTATGCAAAAAAATGCAAGCAATTTGTGGACAAGGGTTTCCTGGACGTAGCTGAGGAAACCTGTTCCAAGGCCTGGTTCGATGTCGAATCTGATCACCTGGAACCAGTGATCCAGTCTCAAAGACTGTATGACCTTGCTAGCATCATGCGGCAACGTCAAAAGTATGTGGAAGCTGAACCCCTACTACGGCAAGCGCTGACGATTGAGGAAACCGTATCTGGGCGTAGCAGTATAGCCTACGGCCAACGATTACTTGAATTATCACTGATCATGGCCGGACAGGCGAAGTGGTCCGAAGGTAGCACTTTCCTCGAACCGCTACTACTGATTGCTGACCAGTTCTCGAAACAGGATCAACTTTCTACGGCAAATACTTTCAAACAATATGCCTTGCGGCTGCAAAATTCTGATCTAGCGCCATTGGCAAATGCATTTCAGAACAAAGCTTCAGCGTTGTACAGTACAGCAGAAAGGAATGACAAGGAGCTGGCTGATTAATTATCACAGACAAACGATTATGCATGTGATAACAAGTTCGCCATAAAGATACAACAACTCAGTAAAAGGCGCAGTGAGCTAATACCGAGAAGCACAGTGATGTATCTACACAGCCACTCATATCACCCGCTAACTCAAGCATTCTCCAGGAGAAAGGGCTTTCATTATACAGCACAGCAGTAACAATTATTTTTAGCCTATATTTAAGGGCCAATTGATTGAGTATTAAGATATAAAAAAGCCGGCCCATTAATGGGCCGGCTTTTTCGTTGATAATCGTCAGGGAAGCGCCCTAACAGTTGTCAACCTCAGTCATCAGAATCTTGTGGTACGATCTGCAGAGTCTTCAGGAACATCACCAATGCTTTCTGATCATTTAAAGAACTCGCTTCGAAAGTATCACGTGAAGCGCGTCCTTCACCACCGTGAAGTAGAATAGCTTCAGTGATGGTAGTAACGTCACCACGGTGACCATAAGGTGCGGTATTACCCACATCCCACAGCTTGCGGGTCAGGAAGAACTCAGCACCTGGCTTACCATCCTGATCAGCACGTCCTTGCGCCAGCTGTTCGTTGCAAAACCAGCGGATCGCACCAGGCCCCTCATCGTCACACAAATTGTGGCGTTTCAAGTCTGTGTAGGCACGAACAATGGCTTTACCATCATGTGCTTTCTCAAGACGTGGTTCATCACCGGTTTCGGTCATGTCGAAGGAATAATCCGGACAGCCATCAGCGGCACCGGCACAGGTACCTGCTGGGTTGCGTGGATCGGGTTCAACAAAATCACGCGTATTCAACATCATATTTGGTACATGGCAGGAGGTGCAACCGATATCGTCAAATACCTGTTCACCGTGCTTCACCATCTTGCGAGCCTCTCTACCCTTTGGCAACACCTGAACGGGTGTTGAAAGCTGTGCCTGCCAGATGGAGATGGCAGTCATATCACCGATGGTCAGCTCACGTTCGACACCGTCATTATCATAGTCTGGATCAAAACCCTTACTAGGATTCAGGTCGAAACGCTCTTCTGCCTGCATGCCATGATGGTGGTTCATAGCATTATCGCTGAACTCACGAAGTGAGATAACTTTACCTGCCTGGTGGAAGGGTTTAACTATCAGGTCAGTATCGACACCATCGGCTTGTACAACAACACCGCCGGCAATTTCGACATCAAAATCAACGCCTTTAGTAGTCAGGGTATGACTACCATCAGGTAACCCAGCCACCTGAGATTGTAGGTCAGTCGTCATTTCACGACTCAGCATTTCGATTGGGCCAGCGCCATGCATACCCAGGGTATTACGACTGTTGCTTCTCGCTGGGCTCACTGACAATGTAACGGGATCTAGCGTTTGTGCCAGTACAAACACGTTGGCAACAAAATCACCTGCACCACCTGGTTCAGGTGAAGCATGACAACCACCACAGGAATCTGAATCCGGTGCCGAGGTACGCAGTTTAGCAATTTGTCCTGCGCTTAAGACCTCACCTTCTTCCGAGTGTGTTGGTATAGCACGTTTATCACCGCCACCAGTGGTTTCTGGACGGCCTCGACCATCACAGGTATTAAATTTAGCGAGAAATAACGCTTCACCGTGATCGTTGATCTCTTTGAAGCTGAGTGCGCCGCTGTTAATATCGGCTTGCTCCATCGAGTTAGGTACAATTGCAGCATCGGCAGCAAGTGCAGGTGGACACTCTTTATCCGCTGCTAAAGCGCTCATTGACACGCAGGCCAAACCGAGCATTACGGGCATGTAAGTTTTTATTTTTTTCATGTTTAATTCCCAAAATTTAACTGTAAATAGTTTTGTAAATAGTTTCGACAGCGTTTAGTCAATATTCATCTTGTGACAACAACGCCAGCACATTATTACTGAATAACAATCTAGTAGATATAGCACAGTTCAAATTTATTCTTAATTTATATAAAAAATTTAAAATATTTGACGAAATACAGATTTTAATATAAACATTTCCTAATAAGTAAGTTGTTTTTTAATTCGGTAACTTGTATCACAGCTAGCCTACTCGAAGAGCAGTGATTTTTTCATTTTCGAAATCCCTGATCATTAAAAATCACCAAATACTGCAGGCTACATATCTTGAATATATTTATGAAGTGTTATTATTGTATAAAAAACATACACATTTGTTCATTCTTAATTTGTACATAACTAAATACTAATATTTTTAAAGAATACATAAAGTAAGAACACAAAACAGATTGACTGCATAAATACAATCAATCTGTGTTACAGCAATATTACGACAAATGCCCCACAGCAAATTTGTCACCTTGACTTAAGTTTCAATTTACTTATAGACATTTTATAGATCATCAATCCGTTAGATTTATTCATCATTATTAATTGAATATATTTATATAAAAATCAATTCCTCATTGAATTATTAAATCAAAATTAATCATTCTACCTCATTAATATTACTTCAACGAACTCGCCACATCATTGGCCCATTTGAAAGCCTGCATATTTGCCTTTATTAATTCACTCTTTTTAAGCCCTTGAAAATTAACATTATCCCAATCAGAAACTTCAAACGCGAGTGCACTTTTTAACGCCTCACCCATCTCGCCCTTATGCCCCAGCCGCTTTAATATCATCAGCCAGGGGAAGTTGTTTAAGAATAACCAATAATTTTCGCTCCATCAGAATATCCAGCGCTGAGAGTAAACCGACTGTAAAAAAACGATTACAGTCTTTTATACCTGTAGCCTGCGCCAGAAGTTCACAGGTTTTGGCTCGAATCATACACAGGTGTATCATTTCCGGAGGCCGGTCATTTAAAATGTGTTTATGAAAACCTGTGAAGTGGCTTCATCACCTGATACTGGAAACTGGCTGAGATTTTCAGTTTGACTTGAACGAAACAGCAGTTCATAAGCAAACACACCTAAATTATGATTATAAATTGGCTGACGGCCGACAAAGATGTTCTTTTTGTCCATTCGCAATATCATTTTACTTTTGATACAGGAAGTTTAGCCTAAAAATAGAAATCATTAACACTAATTCCACATATCACTGTCAATCAACTATCATTACAAACAATACCTGATGGTAGGGCCTTTATCAGTAAACGCTTTATTACCTGTTGCCTATATTTCTTTTAAATTTAATAAATTTAAAACGATACTGTCACATAAGTTTTACAAATAAGCCGCATCATCAATAGTAAAATAATTTTAAAATTAGATTATCAGCGAGGATACTATGTTTAAAATAAATATTGAGTCCGAATACAATACAGACAAGCAGCTCATTCGTTTGATTAATGATGTTCTTCAAGAAATAAACAGTCAGAAATCAACTACAAAACTTCCTAAAAGCCTGCAAAGTGCATTAACAAACTCCAATATTTATATAGAAGAATACACTGATAATATAGATGTTAGTTTTAATCCAGTAGATGAATTTACTGCATTAACCACATTTTCAATCGACAAACAGTCTTACAATATTTCATCACACACAATACATTCTATCGATTATGGCAGTGATGATGACTATTTAAATTATTATGATGAAGATAATACATAGCCCATCATTAAACATTTACATAATTTGATAAAAACCGATTTATACAGGTAATATCAAATGAACTTAATTAAGTAGCATTCGACAAGAACATTTATGGCTGTGCGCGTAGATTTAGTTTATTAATCACCTTAAACAACGATTTCATATCAAGAGGTTTCTCAAGGTAGGCCATAATACCTATAGACTGAGCTTCAGATTTATTAACATTTTCACTATAACCGCTACATAAAATAATGGGGATGTTCGCTTTTATTTCAATTATGGCTTTTGCCATTTCAGCACCGGTCAGTTTTGGCATGGTTTGATCGGTAATCACCAGATCGTATCGTTCCGGTTGTTCCTTGAAATTTAACAACGCCATTTCACTGTCTGTAAATGCGGTGACATGGTGCCCCTGATCTTCAAGTATTTCTTTCATTAAAGTTACCAGAGACTGCTCATCGTCTACACAAAGAACATTATAACCTATAGGACTGTTTTTAAATGTAATCGATTTTTCAAGGTCATCTTCATTATTTTTTGTTTTTTCTGAATTGGATATTTTTTTTCCTCGATGTAGAGGAAAAAGTAAACTAAATTTACTACCTTTACCTACACTCGAATCTAAAATTATATGGCCTTCATGTTCATGCATTATGCCATGCACCATGGCCAAACCCATACCCGTCCCTTTTTCGTTACCCATTTCTTTAGTAGTAAAGAAGGGATCAAACAAATTCGCTAAATTTTTAGCATCAATGCCTGTGCCGGTATCACTGATTGAAACTTCAATAAAATCTCCACTTAACGACTTATGACAGGAACTACAAATTTCATCATTTGCTACGATTTTATTAACTTTAAATTCTATCTTTCCATGTTCAGTTATTGCATCCCGTGCATTAATGCACAGGTTCATTATAACCTGATGAATCATCACCGGGTTTGCTAAAATTATCGTTTCACCAGATGATAGTTGACTGGCTAATTCGATGGTGCTCGGCAATAAGGGGCGAATCATTTTAATTGATTCATTTAACAAATCAGCTACATCCAGTGCCTGTAACTCAGACTCCACGCCACTGCGACTAAACGCTAATAATTGTGTTACTACCTGTTTTGCTCGATTGCCAGCCAGAGTAATTTCATTAAGATACCCCTGCAACTTATCGTCTTTATCATTATTTTTTATATTGTCTACAGCCAGAGAGGTATAACCTAGAATTGCCGCCAGCATATTATTAAAATCATGTGCTATTCCACCGGTTAGTTGCCCCAGTGATTCCATTTTTTGCGCCTGTAATAGTTGTCGCTGTAGAAGGTCCTGCTTTTCTTCTGTTTGCTTATGTTTAGTTATATCCAGAAACATACCAATATACATGATGATTTTTCCCTTATCATCTTTTATAACACTGATATTCAACATTTCAGGATAAATTTCACCATTTTTACGTCGATTATAAATCTCCCCTATCCAGTGCCCTTCCTGGAAAAGTGTCGTCCACATTTTATTATAAAAACTTTTATCATGTTTACCTGATTTTAATACCGATGGATTTTTACCAAGCACTTCCTCCTGGGTGTAACCGGTAATTTTCGTAAAGGCCGGGTTAACCATCGTAATACGCTGCATAGCATCAGTAACTGTAATCGCCTCATTGGTGCAATTGAAAACACTCGCCGCAAGTTTGAGTTTTTCCTCTGATTTCCTGCCCTCTTCAATCAGCTTATTAAAAGCTCTGGCAACATCACTTATTTCATCATTTCCACTTACATCAATGGTTCTTCCAAAATCTTTCTGTTTTTGCATACTTGTCATATTTTCTGCAATATAAATAACACCACCCACAAGACGCTGTATAAGTAAATAACCCAGTATACTCGTTAGAAAAAGACTGCAGACAGTTAATAAGAGATAGATATTGAACGATATTTTTGTAGTGAGCCTTATTCTATTAGCATTATTTAGCATATCTGCACTGATAAAATCACTCACTTCTTTTATCAATCCTATCCGCGTGGTTGCCTTATCCCACCATTCCCCCGTATCTAAGCCCGTTACACTTTTGTGTAAATACTGAATTGCATCAAGAGCTGGTTTATCATCTACTTTCACTAAAGAATCAATTTCAGATATTTTTCTCCCCTCCCGTCTTAGGCGTTTTGTGGTTTTTAAAAGCTTCTCATATTCTAGAAAGGTTGCTTCAATAGTATTTAGTGAATCTATTTCTTTCAAACTCATACCGGACAATTTACGATAGCTGTTAATGATATTAATGGCCCTGGCATACAAACTATCGAAATTCTCTATGTACTGTTGTTGTCCACGAATAACATAATTTTTGAAACTATGTATTAACCCTCCATAGCCAATAAGAATCTGTAATCCGTTGAGTAAATCATTTTTAATCGCTTTGTTAATAGCCGCGGTCTGCAATGCTTTAACATCTGCCATTACCGGATGCTTCATTCTGCTCTGTAACTGTTCACGTTGCTGCTGGGTTGCAACCGTAAAAAAACGATTAATCAGTGTTTCCTGTTCAGTGCTATAAGCGCTTAGTGCCTTAAATTGAGTGGCACTCAACCTGCCCGCAGAAAAAACACCATTTAATAAACCTCGCTCCTGACCCGAACGCTCCTGTAACCAGAGCAAGGTATTATACGCATCACTATGACTCGACAGCCCACTATCTTTTATGAGTGTTTGCAAGTGCATGGTTAAATTCAATATCATGGCATTAATTTCTGATAAGCATAGTAAGCACATGAATTATAAAGACTTTCATTTAAAACAACTCATATCAGACAGTAAACTCCAATTAATTAACTAAAATCTAATCTTAATTTAACTGTTTTTTATTATCTTCTAGTCTATATATATAATTGTTAATCGAAAAACATTAACACTAACCAATCCTGGTTAATGCACACGCCTTTCCTGCCACCAAGCATTAAAGTCCCGCGTCGTTTTACCTCAAATGTCAGTATTCTCTGGAGGCTTTCGTAATGAAAAAACTGAAGATATTATTTGAAAATGAATTTCTTTTATTGTTAATAAGTGCTGTTATTTTGGATACGATTTTTATGGGCCTTGTTCTTACGGCTTATCAAGGCGCACCTGAAGCCCTGATCGATAGCGGACTGTTTGAAATTCTCGAAATTTTTGAAGGTTAGTTCAACTTGCTGTATTAGTTATTCATAATAGTTGCACTCGTTATACGGACACTTATACTAAAATTCGCCGTTCAAAAATATAGCGAATATAAAAATCTAAAATAATCTGGAACAGGTGATATTAGCCATTAAAAGTAGACTCAAGGGTATGCACATTTCGATACCCTACAGCCTATATCAGATTAAACTTTAAACTGGATTACAAGTGATTTAAGGTCACTTGCTAGCTTTGCAAGTTCTTCACTAGCTGAAGTCGTTTGTTGCGCACCGCTTGAGGTTTGCTGTGCCATGTCATTAATTCTAACAATGTTCTGGTTTATTTCTTCATTAACTGCACTTTGTTCTTCTGCAGCACTTGCTATTTGTGAACTCATGTCATTAATACGTGATACAGCATCGGCTATAACTTTTAGAGAGTTACCTGCTTGATTGGACTGATCAACAACTGAACGAGCTTTTTCACGGCTTTCATTCATTGCTTCAACGGCCTGTTGAGCACCTGATTGCAGCTTCTCAATCATCTGGTTAATTTCCTCAGTTGATTGCTGTGTACGTCCTGCAAGTGTACGGACTTCATCTGCAACTACAGCAAAACCACGGCCCTGTTCACCTGCTCGTGCAGCTTCGATGGCAGCGTTAAGGGCTAAAAGGTTGGTTTGTTCAGCAACACTTTTAATAACATCCATTACAGTATTGATATTTTCACTGTCTTTTTCAAGTTGAACAATAACATTAGCCGCATTATCAATAAGACTGGAGAGTTCCTGAATAGAATTAACAGTCTGATTAACTACTCGACTTCCTGCCGCAGTTTCATCATTAGCTTCACCAGCAGCCTGGGCGGTGTGTGTAATATTTAAACTGACTTCCTGTACAGTAGCGTTCATTTCATTAATGGCGGTTGCAACCTGATCCGTCTGGTTTTGTTGTTCGAAAATATTTTGACTCGTTTGTGTCGTTATTGCAGAGGTTTCCTCAGTTGCGGTAGCTATTTGTGAGGTCGCACTGGAAACTTGCTGAATACCCGCATGAAATTTTTCCATCATAAGATTTAACGAATTGGATGCCATTCCAATTTCATCATTCGAGTTGATATCAACTCGCTTAGTGAGATCTGAGTTTTGCTCAATTTCATTAAGCGTTTGGCTCAGTTTTATAATCGGTTGAGTAATTGATCCCGCAAAAAAAACACCAATTACAACACCTGCAATAACAAGAACGACGGTAATAGTTAATGAAAGTTTAAAAATATTGTTTGCCAGTAAATAGGCAGAATCAAAAGCTTCAGCCTCATCAATTTCGCTCATGATAATCCAGTTAAGACCCTCGATTTCAACAGGTGCATAGGCTGAGAGTACCGAAATATTACGATAGTCAGGGTATATTTCAAAATCAGCATCACCTGACAAGGCTTTGTCAACACCGGGAGTAGACACAGGTTGTAAGCCTATACTCGTGTTCTTTATTGAAATTAAATCAAGTATTGTTGCTGACACACCTGCATCTGACAGTGCCTTGATATAAGCGACTTTATCTTCAATTAGAAAACGACTCATTGATCTTGCTGTTTTATCCTCTGCAACCAGATAGGTTTCACCCGACTCTCCCAGGCCGCTCTTAGCCCACATTTTATTGTGAGTCATAATATTATTGATATTATCAATCGGCATCTGAAAGATTAACACACCAATTTTTTTACCATTTTCAAAAACAGGTGATGCGATAAAAGATGCGGGGTCCTGATAAGAAGGTGGATAAGATGCAAAATCAGTTAACGCCACAAAATCCTTGTCACCAGTCTGGTTCGCTTTACGAAAGACCTCTCCAATACCTGTATTCGCATAGGAACCTTTTATTAAAGATGTCGTATAGTCCAGCTCCTTGAATACAGAATAAATAATGTCACCGGTATCAGGATCAGCTAGAAAAATATCGTAATAGCCAAATTTTTCCAGAAAGTCACGGAAAACAGGATGGTATTTTTTATGATAATGATTGTATTTAGAGTCATCACCAATATCATCAAGTTTATCTTTTTCGCCAAGTGGATTGGGATTAGCTTTGATCAGTTTGTATTGCAGTGCAATAGAAACTTCATCTAGTTGAGCTAACCATTTCGATGTATCTAGTGGCTGATTATTATTTCGTTTTTTATATTCAGGCAAAAATTCATTTATATAATATCTTGATAATTGTTCTTTAATTTCAGAAATTTCTGTTCCTGTTTCAAGCTTATAACTGCTGAATCCCTGTTTAAATTTCTTCATTGCACCAATAGTCATTTGACTGTTTGACAGGGTCAACACCTGTTTGCGTATGGTATCGAAATAATCTTCAATGCGACCTTTAGTGATGTCTCGCACTGCAACCAGACGTTCCTTTGCTGCTTCTTCAAGTGCAATTTCACTGCTTTTTGATGCGGTTGTTCCTATACTAATACTGGCAATGATTACAGGCAAAGCAGCCAAAATTCCTGCACCAATGATCATTTTCTGTTTAAGTTTCATGAAGCATTCGTTCCCTTGCTGGTTTATTAAATACACACTAATAAATTTAGGTTATATTACTGACAAAGCAAGATATGGTTTCTCTTAATCACAAACTAACTTAGCCTACGAACTAGTATTTAGCATTATCATATGCCACTAGTTATAATTTCCAGTCATTAATTCTTACCGCACCTACTCATAGTGTATTGCAGGCTAATGCCATGATCTCAAGCATGTCTATAGCTGCAGATAGCATCGCTTTCCCATCATTGTCGCGTTAGGTTTACAGTTCGATAACACTCAGATAAGTGTTCCCGAGACCCGGTCTATTCACAGTCACAGGTCTGGTCGTTATTACCACAAGCCTCTATTTCTATTGTTCTAATAATCCTGTTTAACGCTACTGTAATAACTTAGGAAGGGCTGATAAATTCAACCATGAATTATCAGAGCCAAAATAAAACAAAATGCGATTTTGTTTTATTTCTCATTTTCAATGGCTTATCAGCCATCGAAAATAGCGGCATGTCCATGTGCCGCGGAAACGCTGAATTAACCAGAGTTGCCCCTAGTTTCAACTGCCCGGTATTTCATTAAGCGGCATGCAGTAAGCTTCTATATAGGACCTCACAACGTCAAACAATCCATCAAGTAATGGAACCAGGCTCTCAATCTCATGCCAGTTATTTTCACTGGCTGCCGTTTCCAGTGCCTGGCAAACATCTGCCAGTTTATGCGCACCCATGCTTTTTGCCGATGATTTAAGCTTATGTCCCTGTAGTTTTATGGTTTCAACATCATGATTTTTATAAGCCTTTTGAGTTTCCAGAATGATATTGGAAGCTGAATTAGTAAAGGTTTTAAACAACCTACAGTGTTTATCTTTATCATTTCCAACCAGACTGATTAACATTGAAATATCAACAGCGTTCTTAGCACTTTCACTCATTTCTTCTTCAACAACAGGTGTAATGACTGTCAGTTCAGTCTCAACTTTTTCAGCATCTTTTTTCGGTAACCATTGTTTCAATGTGGCCTGTAAATCATCAAGCCGGATAGGCTTGGAAACAAAGGCATCCATGCCATTCTCCAGGCAGCGCTTTGCATCTTCACCCATCGCATTGGCCGTAATCGCGATAATCGGCATATGCTCGCCTGTTTGTTGTTCCGCGCTACGAATCTTCTCAACCAGCTTATAACCATCCATTAACGGCATATTGATATCGGTGAATAAAAGATCATAATTACCATTCTCCCAATGCTCCCAGGCTTGAATGCCATTTTCTGTAAAATCAGCATGCAGACCCAGCAACTCCATCTGTTGCTTTAATACGACCTGGTTAGCAGGATTATCCTCGGCAATCAAAATACCTGCCTGCGAAGCTAGTGTCTCCGCTAACACAACTGAAGCGAAATTGGCTTTACCAAAGTATCGTGTAGAGTCAATTGCCGAGCTTAAATTTAATTCCACCCAGAATGTCGAGCCTTTGCCATAAACACTATCAACCCCGATGCGTCCGCCCATCATCTCAACCAGCTGTCTGGTAATAACCAGGCCGATCCCCGTGCCTTCAGTGTCGCCAAACTCCTGACCTAGTCGACTGAAAGGCTGGAAAAGTTTGCTTAATTTATCTTCCGAAATCCCCTGACCACTATCCTTAACACTGATTCGTATCGTGCCCGGTTTGTCTACAGTACAATTAATGCTGACATAACCACCCTTACGATTATATTTCACCGCATTTGACATAAGATTGAGAAGCACTTGCTTGACCCGAGTGTAATCGGCATTAACATAATGATGCTCACATTCTGATGTCATAAAATCTAATGAAATATTCTGGGATTCTGCCAGTGGTGCAATAAGCACCCGGCACTCTTCTAGCGCTCTCGAAAGCGGAATAGCTTCCATACTCAGTTCGATATGGCCCGATTCAATCTTGGCCAGATCCAACACTTCATTGATGAGTGCCAACAAGTGAGTACCTGCTTTATCGATCTCTCTTGCATTAGCTTTTTGAGATTCTGTCAGGCTCTTGTCATATTCGAATAACTGCGATAATCCAAGAATTGCATTTAATGGCGTACGAAGTTCATGGCTCATATTGGATAAGAACGCAGATTTGGCTTGATTAGCTTGTTCAGCCAACTCCTTTGCCTCAACAAGTGCTTTTCGGTTGAGTTCATCCTGTTCCAGCATATGTTTGGAATTAATCATCACCCCATAGGTCACATCAAACGGGCGTAAAAACTCCTGGACTTCTTCGTCATAGCCATTTACACGATTGGCAATACCATACATACCAACAAGTTCCTCCCCATAGAAAATGGGCACGCCAAGAAAAGTATCCATCGCTGGATGCCCCTCGGGTAAACCGCCCGCACGGGGATCAGATGCAGGATGATTACTCACAACCGTATCATGCGAAGTCAACACGTGGCCAAACAACGTATCGAGATTACGGAACTCAAAACCGTTAGCTGAATTTTCCTCATAAAGAGCCAGGGTTTCGAGGTTCCAGGCAATATTGGTAATTGCATGGGTTTTTAGATAAGGCGCACCTTCGTCATCGTAGCGCACCTCACCTATGAAGCCATACTCGCTGCCGGTTAGTTCCAACAGGGTATCAAGCATGTTATTCATCGCTTCACTGAAATCACCTTTTTCCACAAAGCTGGTGGTTGACTGGTGCAACATATCAACCAATTTTTTCTGTTGCTCATCCCTTGCCTGCATTGCATTGCGTTCGGTAATGTCACGTACGATAGCAACAAAACGAGGGTTTTCATCCTGAAGAGCCATGTATTGTAAAAAAATCTCTACCGCGACTCGTTCCCCGTTCTTGTGTTGGTGGGTAGTCTCAAAAGTTAATGAAGCTTGTTCGCCAGAGAGAAGTGGCGTTATAAGTTCTAGAAATTGCGCCTCAGAAATATCTGGCTCGATATCATAGGCATGCATCATTAATAGTTCATCATGCCTGTAGCCCACCTGTTTCAGCGCCCCTTCATTGGCATAAAAGAAAAGAAAATGCTTAGCATCAAACATGAAAACACAATCTAGTGTGCGGTCGAGTGTGCTTTTGACCTGGTTTAAATCATTTTCGATCTGCTTGCGTTCGGTGACATCCCTTATCGTGCCTTCAATGCCGAGAATGCCTCCATTTTCATCAAAATAATAATGTGCGTTGATAGCACCCCACACGATAATTCCGTCCTTACGTTGACCCTCTATTTCAAAGTCTTGCACAGAGCCGCCACCTACCTGCATCGCCTCAATCAATTGCTGGCGTTTTTCCGGAAAGCGCCAGTATAATTCTGCTGGTTTACCCATTAACTCTTCGGGTCGATAGCCTGTGACCTGCTGTGCGGATGGTGATATCAGGACTATACGACCCTTAATATCCGTGCGATAGTAGACATCCTGCAACGATTCCAGGATACCCCTGTATTCAGTTTCAGATGATCGAAGCCTGTCTTCCACCTGCTTGCGTTCACTAATATCTAACCAGTGACCTATGATCTCGATCGGTTCACCGGCTTCATTATGGCTCAGTGTCAGTTGATCATGCATCCAGCGGTAGCTGCCATCACCCATGCGAAAGCGGTATTCATGCTGGTGTACACCATCTACGAATAGCTTTGACAGATCATTGAAAACCCGCTTGCAATCCTCGGGGTGAATATTCTCTGCCCAGAACCTACTATTCTCAGTGAACTGTTCAGGTTTAAATCCCATCTGTTCTTTAACGTTCTGAGAGATAAAGGTGGCGGCAAAAGGTGGTGTTGCTGAACACGTGTAGATGACACCCGGACTATTTAATATCAAATAGTTCAGGCGCGATTCACTTTCCTTCAGATCTTGTGTGCGCTGCTCGACGCTTCGGGCCATCGAGTTGAAGGCCATTGCCAGGGAGCCTATTTCATCCCTGGAGCTGAGATCGATGTGATGAGAAAGGTCCCCAGCTTCTATTGTGTTTACACCTGTTTCAAATATGGTAAGTGGCAAAATAATACGTCGTCTGAGCAGAAAGAAAAAATAGATGGCAAAACCGATTGTGACCGCTGTCAGTATCGTAATGGTGAGTAGAATGGTGTGATTGTGGTTTTGTATCAGATTCAGCTCACTGGAGGTTCTCCGATCCAGCAGGATAAAGAACTGGTCAATCGGCTTCATGATCCGGGACTTGGCATCATGATACTCTTTGCCATGCAAAAGCTTGCTCGCCATCAGCAGATCCGGCTGACCTGTTATTGTAAACTGACCATCGCCATCTCTGAACAGCCCCTTGACCGCGTTCATAGCGATGTCTTCCAGGTTGATCAGCTCATCAGATTCCTTTTTTGCCTCTGACAGTTTGGATCGTTCATCTTCGGAAAGCCCGAAATCGCTCATCCTTTGCTCAATGCTGTATAACTCGCCATCCTGATCTAGTTTCACAAGCCCGGCAGCCACATGGTCCCAGTAGGAACGGGTAAAGTGCTTCGGGTGGGCCTGTTTGCCATCACGAATAGCAATTATTGCCTGGAAGTATTGTTCATATTCAGGTTTCCCGGTCACAGCAAAGGTACGGGCAAAGCGTGTTAAATCATCTGAAGACTGTTTAAGTTCCAGTGCTAACTTAAATGATTCATTCATCTGCTGCTCAATCACATGTTGTTCATGTTCGCCTTCCTCCAGCAATATGACAAAAGTTGCAATGGAAACAATCAGTGCCGCAGAGATAAAAGAAACCAGAACCAGGGTTTCCCGAATAGTAAGCTGCCTGGGGCGCCCCCTCCTCACCCAGGTGGTGAAGATAAGCACTGCTATACAAATAAAAATGAGAGCCAGACTTTTTAAAAGGAATGTTGGCTGATCGAAACTAGACTCTTCGGAAATAAGCAGCTCATTAGTTATTGAAGATTCCTTGCGGGATAACTGAGTCCATTTGCTAGTTACATTCTGTATTTGCGTCATACTTAACGTGGCAATGGCCTTGTTGAGAATACGCTGCAAAATGGGATGATCAGGGTTAATACCGATATGAACACTCATCTCTGACTTTGCGATGTACGCCGGCACCAGATCAACCATCAAATAGCTATCAATAAGATGCGGATAGGTGATATACCCCAGCAGCACATCGGCCTCACCGGACATTACTTTTTGCATTTGCTCCAGCGGTGTATCAACAATGAGCTTTTCCACACCGTCAATCTTATCCAGGTAGGCGGCTAGCGCACGATGGCCTCGGGGAATAACAACCTTTTTCCCCCTGAGATCGTTCGCCTGTTTGAACAGAGCACGTTTGTTTTTCGTGGTAAAAACATAAAATGGGCTAAAGAAATAAGGATCGCTTAACAGATAACTTTTCTGATTTTGGGGTGTATTAAAGGCTGCACTGGTACCATATATTCCCGTTTCCCTGGTACGGATGTGTATCTTGCTATTGATTTCTAATAATTCATGTTCGATTGGCTGATCAATAGCACGACTTAAATAAGCGAACAGATCTGCCATGATACCGGCATGCATGCCGTCTTTATCTTTCATGGTAAAAGGCTGTTGGTTTGTCAGTGTAGTAAACCTGATATGCGGGTTTTGTTTAAGCCACTCGCGCTCTTCAGCGGTCAGGTTAATCGTGTGTTTTTTAGCCGATATTAAAGCGGAGTCTGCTTTGGCCACATTGGCGTACGTAGCCCCAGCAATCGCCATGAGTAACAGTGACAAACAAACAAATAACCAGGATTTTAATTCCATATTGTTAACAATCCCTTTCATCATCTAGCATATCCGGGTTATTACAACTGATTTTCATCTGTCGTTACACCTGAGCAGTTTGTCGTCGTGGCAACAATATTTTCATAGTGGTTCCCTTACCAACCTCACTTTGCGCCTCGATCTGGCCTTGATGCTGTTTGACAATGCTATAAGCAACACTAAGACCTAATCCCATTCCAGAACCTACGGACCGAGTAGTAAAAAATGGATCGAAAATATGCTTTAAATGCTCCTCTGTAATTCCTTTGCCAGAATCGACTATCTCAATTGATACCCTGTTATCATCCTGTTGATAGGTGCGCAAGGTGACCACGCCTTTTCCGTCCATCGTCTGAAAAGCGTTGGTGAGAAGATTAGTAAACAGCTGGTTGATCTGCGCAGAGTGGCATTCAACATCGGGCAACTCCCCATATTCTTCGACTATTTTGACATTTTTCGCACTATCCCCATGAATGAGTTCCAGGGTATTTACCAGACTCTTGTTCAGATCGATTAATTGCCATTCCAGTTGGTCCACAGCAGAATAATCTTTCAGGTTTTGCACGATACCCTTAATCCGCATAAGTCCATCCATTGATTCATTGATCAGGGCCGTTACATCTTCTCGCAGAAAGTCGAGATCAGCCTGGGCTCTGGCCGTTTGAATGTCCTGCCATAAGTCACTCTGCTGGGAGAGTACTGGGTCAGCTTTTAAATAAACATCCACCAGGCTTAGCAGATCTTGCTGATAACTTTGTAAGCTGCCTAAATTGGAAGTAATAAAGCCCAGGGGTGTATTGATTTCATGCGCCATACCCGCCGCGAGCTGACCGATGGAGGCCATTTTTTCAGCCTGTAGTAATTGAGCCTGGGTATCCTGCAGTTTTATTATCATAGCCTGTTGACGACTGAGTGATTCGATCTTGGCATTTAAGGTCACCTTGCTATAAGGCTTGGTGAGAAAATCATCACCTCCACATTCCACACAACGTGCCAGTTGATATTCATCAGTGATGCCGGTAAGAAAGATAACCGGCACGAATTGTTCACCCGCTAATGCCTTAATCAATCGTGTAGCCTCATAGCCATCCATTTCAGGCATCATGATGTCCATCAGTATCAGGTCGGGGCGTTGTTGCTCAAACAATTTAACTGCCTCACGACCATTTTCTGCGCAGGAAACCGAATGGCCCTCCTCAAGCAGGATAGTTTCCAGAAGTAAGCAATTTGTCGGCTCATCATCAACAATCAATATATTTGGCATTTTGCATCTCTTTTTTTTCTCGAGAAGTACACTCATCCACACATGCAGCTGACAAGGCGCTAAACAAACTATCGGTAAACCACAGCACAACTTTTTTATTATCAGAATTCTGCATAAGCCGTTTGACCTCTATATTTGCTCAAAACAATTTTTTCCGCGCTTGCTGCGTGACAGACTTGAGAAAACTGGGCCAATAAGATTGACAGCTAATGCCCACTCCCGAAATTTCATTTCTTATAACTGAAGTTGTACCGCTTCATCCTCAACCACAACAACTGTAAATACCTTTCCATCCACACTCATTTGAATCGCGGCCTGTTGCTTCTGTAGAAGTTTGTTAACTGAGTTTTGCGCAATCCGCCGATGACCACCTGCAGTCTTTCATGCATGCAAAACACTATTCTCTACCCAGTGCTGTACCGTGCTCAAAGACACACCTAACTGTTCTGCTGCTATGCGACTAGTAAGAAATGTTTCAGAGTTTTTCACTTTCTATATTTTCCTGTTTGATTCAGACAGGCACTCCAAAAACTATAGTATATATTTTTACTATTTTTACTATTTTTACTATTTTTACTATTTTTACCATTTTTACTATTTTTATATTAAGTATGTCTGTTCAATAAAGTGACAAAAACAAAGGTATTAAACTTTAAGTGGCTATTTTTAATTAATTATTTGATTGGAATTGAATCTAAATTTACTAGATATAAAAGTAGATATAATAAAGAGGTATTACATTTATTGGGTAAGCACAAACAATCAATACCCTGTTGCCGTAAACAATATCTGATGAACCATTACCTTAGACTGGTTTTATAAACTCACTTCTTAAATAAATATACTATACTCCTTAAAATATCAAGATTAAGGAGTAAAGGATGCGCGCTGGTACTAGTCAAGCACTAGCAGAAGAAGCAGAGAATACAATCTTACTTGTTGATGACGAAGAAAATATCATTCGTTCACTTGTCCGTGTATTGCGCCGCGATGGTTATAAAATACTTACTGCCATTGGAGGCAAGGCAGGCCTGGATGTCCTTAAAGAAAATAAGGTTGGTGTTATTCTATCTGATCAACGCATGCCAGAAATGTCTGGCGTCGAATTTTTGAGTCAGGTAAAAGAGCTCTATCCCGATACGGTGAGAATGGTGTTAAGTGGCTACACCGATCTTAATTCAGTAACCGATGCGATTAATCATGGCGCTATTTATAAATTCCTCACAAAGCCCTGGGAAGATGATTTATTACGCGCCAATATCGAAGACGCCTTTAAACATTTCAGAATGTACAGTGAAAACGAACGGCTTGGGGCTGAACTCAAGAGACTAAACGAACAACTGGAAAGTCGCGTAGAACAGCAGAATCATCAGGTCGAAATTGAGCTTAAAATGTTGCAATTTGTTCAACAGGTCATGGAGGTACAGCCGGTTGGTATCTTAGGCATTAGTGAAGATAATATTATTGCTATCGCCAATAATAAAGCACACGAATTTCTTAATGTTCCTACAGGTAGTTTATTGGCAGGAAATGCATTGCAACGGTTACCTGAAAAATTACAGGCCTGTTTTTCGAGCTTAAATAATGATGAAGAAAAGCTCAATAATAATATTAAATTATTAGATACAGATTACCAGGTGATTACAAGAAGAATGACGGGTAATGCAAATGCGCGTGGTGTTATTATGACAATCATTAAAACAGAGGCATGTTAAATTGAAAACAACACTTAATATTTCTCTGTCTGATGCTGAAGAAGGCATGGAGCTGGCAGCAGACGTTATAGATGCAAAAGGTGTACGTTTGATATCCGCTGGCACAGCCTTATCTGCATCATCTATTAATGGGTTACAGAAACGGAATATTCAGGCCATCAGCGTATACATGTATGAAGAACTAACTGATGATCAACGTGATGATAAACGCAAGAAAATTGAGCAACAGCTTGATCTCTGCTTCAGTAAAGTGATTGATCAGCCTTCAATGCTAAAGTTGAAACAAATTCTTTTAGAGCACAAAAGCCGGGATCTTTAACAAATGATTAGTAAACAGGAATTACAGCAGGGTATTAATGATATACCACCTCTCTCACCTGTTGTCGTCGATGTTCTAGACTTTCTCAATAGCAGTGATGAGGTTGATTTTTCTATTCTGGAAAGCAAGATAATACAGGAGCCAGGCCTAACTGGCAGAATCCTGAATTTATCAAACTCCTCCTTTTTTGGCATGCCAGGTGCCATTGGTAGTTTGAAAGATGCCTGCCTGGTGCTAGGCATCAACGCTATTCGTAACCTGGTTATTTCTTCTGCAATGATGGAAAAATTCCCCTCTAATTCTGGTAAAAACCTGGATCTGGAAGGCCTGTGGAAACATGCCGTGGGCACTGCTGCCGCGGCTAAGGTCCTGGCAAAACATGTCCATTTAGATGAAGAACAGGCATTTACCGCCGGCTTGCTTCACGATATAGGTAAAATGATTCTTGATGCACATTTTTCTGAGCAATATGCAAAGGTTATCGCATACCAGGAAGAGAATGAATGCCTCATCGGTGAGGCTGAAGAAAAAATCATCGGTACTGACCACAGCGAAGTGGGTGCTATGGTGGCTGAAAGCTGGAATTTGCCTGCTGAAATAACTAATTCTATCAGTCTACATCACTCGCCTCAATTTCAAAATAAACCAGAAATGTTCCATCTTATTAATCTGGCCGACATCCTGAGTCGAGGGCTGGCTATAGGCAATGCTGGTGATCCTTTTATTCCGGTACTTTTACCTGAAATACTCGAAATATTGCATATTGACTTCCCTGAGATTAAACAAAATCTAACAAAAATTGAGGCGCTTGCAGAAAATTTCTCATCTTTACTGGATTAATACATAACACTGAAAATGTACTTTCAGTGGTCTATATAAGTCTTAGAAAACAAAATATTTATCTGAAAATGGCAACAGATATCTGAAACAAGGGTTGAGTATCTTTAACCATGTAGTAATAACCTTAATATATTGAATGATGATGGAATATGGGATCGGAAATTTCTAATGTTAGAAGAAAAAATACCACAAGAGCTAGAAAAACCATCGCTATTATTTGTCGACGATGAGAAGAACATCCTGTCTTCTCTAAAGCGACTGTTTCGTAGCGAAGGGTATGCTATTTATTTAGCCAATAGCGGTGCGGAAGGTCTGGAAATACTGGATAAGGAGAAAATAGATCTAGTCATTTCAGATATGCGCATGCCGGAAATGAATGGAGCTGAATTTCTGGAAAAAGTTGCAAAAAAATGGCCAAAGATAACGCGCATACTGCTGACCGGTTATTCTGAAGTATCCGCAACCATTGATGCGGTCAATAAAGGAAACATATACAAATATATCAGCAAACCCTGGGAAGACAATGATATAAAACTGACGGTAAAGAATGCACTTGAGTCACAGGAAATAGAAAAGGAACGTGATCGCCTGCTTGTTCTAACCCGGCAACAAAATGAAGAGCTGAAAGAATTTAACACCAATCTTGAAGGCCTGGTCAAAGCACGAACAGCTGAACTTGACCAGACCATGGATATGCTCGAAGCGGCCTATGCAACACTAAAAGATAACTATTCATCAACAATTAAGGTTTTTTCAAATTTTATTGAAATGCGCGAAGGATCCTTAAGAGGTCAATCTAAAAAGATAGCTGATCAGGCCAGTAAACTTATTCTTAAGCAAGGAAAGGACGAAGATAATGCTCAGCAAGTTTCTTTTGCAGGCATGCTAAGAGATATCGGTAAAATAGGTTTCTCTGACAGGTTATTTAACAAACCAGTTGATGCCATGACAAAAGAAGACAAGGAAGAATATGTAAAACATCCTGTAATAGGTGCGGGCATACTCATGGCAATTGAGCCATTACAAACTGCCGCTAAACTAATACACAGTTATCGAGAACACTATGATGGTAAAGGTTATCCAAAAGGTTTGAAGGGCAAGGAAATCCCATTAGGTTCAAGGATTCTATCAGTCGTTAGTGATTTCTATACCTTGCAATCTGGAAGTCTTATTTCAGAACGCCTGTCAGAAAAAGATGCCAGAAACTATCTTATAAAATATAAAGACAGCATCTATGATCCGAACGTTGTTGATGCCTTTTTAAAATATTTGGGCGTTTTAAATGAAGAAGAAAAATCATCTAAAACACGGGAAAAAAGAGTCACTACAAAAGATCTTGTCAAGCATATGGTGTTGACACGCGATATTACAACAGTGGATGGCATCCTTTTGCTCTCTAGTGGACACAAACTGGGTGATCATATGATTGCTCAAATTATTAATCTAGAGCAGTCTCTGAGGGCTGATTTTGAAATTTACGTCAAGGTGTAAAGGAGTCCCAAATGTATGAGATTATGTTGCTTGATGATGAAGAAAATATATTAAAAGCACTTAAACGCACCCTGTCAGCCAATAAAAACTGGTCAGTCGAAATATTTACAAATGGCGAGGAAGCTTTGCAACGCGTCATGAAAAAACAATTTGATCTTTATCTATCTGATTATCGTATGCCGGAGATTGATGGTATTTCATTTCTCACCGGGGTTAAAAAATTACAGCCTGATTCAATACGCCTTATTCTCAGTGGTTACACAGATCTTGATGCGCTTATGGGGGCAATCAATCAGGCAGAAATATTTCGCTTTATTACCAAGCCATGGAATGATGATGTTCTCATTAACTCTATAAAACAAGCATTAACTTACAGAGATACCTTGCTTGAGAATAAGCGTCTGGCAGACACAGTAAGAAAACAACAAAGTGAATTAGATAAACAGAAAGTGATCTTCGAAGAATATAAAACAAAACATCCAGATTTATTTAAAGTTGAATGGTCAGATGATGGCTCAATCATTATTGATGAAAACGAATTGGATAATTAACAGATTAAATGTCTGACTATAATCCAGACAATAATAAGCTGACTTTAAAGCTTGTATTTTACGGTCCTGCGCTTAGCGGTAAGACCACCAATCTCACTCGACTGCATGACCTCCTCGATCCTGAATTAAAAGGCGAAATGATGGTTCTGGAAACTAAAAACGATAGAACTCTTTTTTTTGATTTGTTGCCATTAGGGATTACCGCGCCATCTGGTCTGCTTATCAAACTCAAACTATTTACTGTGCCAGGCCAGGTAGCCCATGATAGTACACGTAAAGCAGTCTTGTCACGAGCAGATGGGGTTGTTTTTGTGGCTGATTCACAAATAACCCAAAGTATTAACAATGCAGAATCTTTTGAGAATCTAGCTGAAAATGCAGCACGTGTTGGTCTTGATTTTGAAAACTTGCCAATGGTAGTGCAATTTAATAAACGTGATTTACCAAATATCCTGTCAGAAGAAGAAATTAATCAGCGTTGGCAATCTACACCGTGGAAATTAGTTTTCAGTAGTGCTTTGAAAGGTGATGGGGTGAGAGAAACTTTCAGCGGATTGCTGGATATTTTGTATGACCAGATGGATAACAAATACCAGTTATATAGTGACCATAAGTTATCTAAAGAAGTATTTATCAAGGGTGTATTGGGAGAAACGCTGTGAGCGACTTTAATGAAACAATTCCACTTGGTGAATTTGATCGTGAATTTACGCTTAAAGAACTTTTGTCGGGTGTTAAAACAGATAAATTATTATCTGCCATTAAAACAATACTCGGTGGCGACACTTGCTTAAAATCCGACAAAGATGAAGTAGTAATAGGTAAGCCCCTGTCAGAACCTCTAAAGCGTGTACCACTTTATGCGGAAATGGAAACTATTGGCTATCTTATGGTTAATAAATCCGTTGATGATAACTTGCTGTTTTCAGTCAGGCAAATGATCGAAATTATACTCAAATCATCAATCCGTTACCTGATGGCCTCAGACCTTCATCTGGAAACAATTCAGTTCGATTATAAAGAACTTAAACAGAAGCATCAGGCATTGATGGAATCTGAGCTACGTTATAAAGATCTTGCCGCTAACCTGGAGCAAAGAGTTGGTGATCAGGTAAAAACTATTGAACAGGCACACCGTCAATTATATCAGACTGAAAAACTTGCATCTGTAGGGCAACTGGCCGCAGGCATTGCTCATGAAATTAACAACCCACTGGGATTTATACAGAGTAATCTTTCAACGTCAAAAAGATATATTGCAGATTTTAAAGCCTTCTCAGAAAAACTAAACAATGAAACTAAAGTGGACACTTTGCGTAAAACCTGGAAAGAACTGGATCTTGATTTTACGATTGAAGATTTTCAACAATTACTCGATGAAAGCATTGATGGCTCAGAAAGAGTTACAAAGATTGTAAATGACCTGAAAGAGTTTTCCAGTGCTGATCAAAGCAAACAAGAAATTGTTGACATTAACGATCACATACGCAGTGCATGTAATATTGTTAAGTTAGAAATCAATAAAAATACAATATTTAAGCAGGACTTAGGTGAGCTTCCAAACGTAAAATGCCAGTCTGGGCAACTTTCTCAGGTTTTTTTAAACATATTACTTAATGCAGAACAGGTTATTGAAGTTGGTGGCGAGATTTCTGTAAAAAGTTTAATGCACGATGGAAAAATTATCATTGAGATTACTGATAATGGCCCTGGTATTCCTGATGATGTTTTAAAGAAAGTCTTTGATCCTTTTTATACAACAAGAGACGTAGGTGAAGGGACAGGATTAGGTCTTACTGTATGTCGAGATATTATTATGAACCACAATGGTAATATTGAAGTTGACAGTAAAGTTGGTGAAGGCACAACGGTGCGGATTACTCTGCCTGTTAAAACATAATTAGAATACAAAATATGCCAGATTACACCTCACTATTTACAGACACTTCAATAGATAAATCGAAACCACCAGACAGGGAAAATACGATTAATCCCTATCAAGTACTGTTTGTAGATGATGAACCGAATGTACTAAATGCACTGAAACGTGTTTTCAGGCAGGAAAACTATAGTATTCTCACCGCTAATGACGGCAATGAAGCGCTTGATGTCCTGAAGAAAAACAAGTGCCAGCTAATGATATCTGATTTCATGATGCCAGGGATGAACGGTGCTGATCTTCTGAGAAGAGCAAAAGATATTTATCCAGAAATGATTCGTATTATGCTCACAGGTCATGCGGATACTGAAGCGGTTATGGCTGCAATAAAGGATGGAGCTGTATACAAATTCATTTTAAAACCGTGGAACGACGATGACCTGAGAGTCACAGTGGCTCTTGCGCTTGAACAGTATGACCTGATTCAAAAAAACAAGAAATTACATAAGCAGAACACTCAAAAAGCTAAAGAGATAAGCGCACTGGCAAAACTAAAGGTTACTAATCGTAGTCAATTGGCGATCATGTTAAACAAACGCCAGCTTCTTAATGATAAACAGGTTCAGGAATTATATAAATTACAGCAGATTAAAAAGACACCTGTTATCAAGCAGATTCTAAAACGCCAATGGGTCGACGAAAAACAGATTCGAAACATCCTCACTAATGAAATGATGATAGAAGAAGTAGATCTGAAGGAAATTCATGTTGACCCTGCAATTGCAGCACTACTCCCCGCCTCTTTTTGTGAACAACAATGGGTTCTACCTATCCGACAGGCTGGTCGTCAGTTAACGCTAGTTATGGCTGACCCTATGGACACTGGCTTAATAGATGACCTGCGTTTTGTTACTGGACTTGAAATACTGTCAGTAATAACAAAAATCCCTGAGCTGGAATCAAAAATAAAAGAAATATATGCTGAAGAAAGTGCCTCCATTGAAGAACTGGAATCTTTTGTCTCGGATACCGATCCTTATGAAGGCATTGAGGTTGTTATTGATGAAGATGATGACCTCAGTCTGGAAGAATTATTACACGGAACAGATGAACCTCCTGCAATTCGCCTGGTGAATGCAATTGTACTTGAAGCTGTTCGCCTGGGTGCAAGTGATATTCATATTCACCCAAGAAGTAAAAATGTTGTCGTAAGATACCGCATAGATGGTGTGCTGCTAGATAAAATACAGGTGCCACATAATTTGCACATGGCATTGGTTTCCAGAATTAAGGTCATGGCCGAGCTTGATATCACAGAGCGCAGGCGTCCACAGGATGGACGTATTACGATAAAAACGCCAATGCGTATTCTGGACCTACGTTTATCAACCCTGCCAACCGTAAATGGCGAAAAAGTGGTAATGAGGCTGCTGGATCGTAATGCATCCGTTTTCAAGTTAGATGAGCTGGGTTTATCCCCGGTCAATTACGTAAAACTCAGTAATGTTATTTCTAAACCACAGGGTATTATCCTCGCAACCGGCCCCACAGGCAGTGGCAAAACCACTACCCTTTATTCCCTGTTACAACATGAAACAACTACAGAAAAAAACTATGTAACTATTGAAGATCCTGTTGAATATTACCTGGATACAGCTGCACAGGTTATGATCAAGGAGAAAATCGGGCTGGATTTTGCAACTGTACTGCGCTCAATATTAAGGCAAGATCCTGATGTTATTTTATTGGGCGAGATAAGAGATTATGAAACGGCTGAAGTTGCTTTTCATGCAGCCTTAACAGGACACCTGGTTTATTCCACCTTACACACCAATTCTGCAGTGGCAACCATGTCACGCCTGTTTGACCTGGGTCTTAAGCCTTACGTGATCGCATCTGCATTACAGGCAATTATTTCTCAACGGCTGCTTAGAAAGATTTGTGATCACTGTAGAAAACAGATTCAATTACCCGATGATACGCTGCATAAACTTGGTGACACGTTTAAGTCACAGGAAACTGTTTTTTATAAAGGTGAAGGCTGCGCTAAATGCAACAATACCGGGTATAAAGGACGTGCAGCCTTATATGAAATACTTATACCAAGTGAACAAATAATTCACATGATTGCAGCAGGTGCGACAGTGCTGGAAATGTCAGATCAGATGGTTGAGGAAAGCATGATGACACTTATTGAAGATGCACGTGAAAAAATAAATTCAGGCATAACAACAGCTGAAGAAGTATTGCGCGTGTTGGGTGCACAGGTAATTCAATAACTGGGAAAGAAAGAGGATGCACTATATTAACTACAAATTTATTTTCAATGAGATAGATTGCAAAGACTTCAGGATTGAACTTGATGACACTAATATGCAACGTTCAACAGCTAGTCCAGAGCCCGAAGCAGACTGGATTAAACTGGAGTTTAATCAGTGTCATCACTGCCCGTTGGACAGCAGAAATGAACTTTTTTGTCCAGTTGCTGCAAATCTCGCACCTTTGATTAAGTTATGCGACAACACGTCATCATACGAAAGACTTGATATTGAAGTAGAAACAACTGAACGCACTTATCTGGTTAACAATACAACGGCACAACGCGCATTCAGTTCATTGATGGGGCTGGTTATAGCAACGAGTTCCTGTCCGCATACCACATTTTTCAGACCCATGGCAAGGCACCATTTACCATTAGCCAGTGATGAAGAGACACTGTATCGTGCTGTGAGTAGTTATCTACTACTGCAATATTTCAAAAGAAAATATGGTAAAAGTGCTGACTATGATTTACATGGTCTGGATGAAATTTATAAAAATATGCAAATTATTAATACGACCATGGCTACTCGTCTTAGAGAGGCCAGTAATAATGATGCAGCTGTCAATGCCATTGTTTTACTGGATATGTTTGCAAAAGCAATACCGTACAGTATAGATGAAGCTTTAGATGAACTGCATTATTTATATTGCGAAATAGATGAACAATAATAGATGAGATTCTAATGAAAGAGAAAAACAAACTCTATTTTACCGCCTCCCAGGTGACACAAAAAATCGTAGTTCTGCTGCTATTACCAAGCCTTGGTTTCCTGATTCTACTGGTTCAGCTCTATGCATATATTCATGAAACGCAAGATGACACGGCTTTTATTAATATTGCTAGTCGTCAGCTTATGCTATCGCAAGAAATTTTATCTTTGACCAATATGGTGGCTATAGGCCAAAAGGAAGACCAATTTGAGTTACAGGACGCGATTAAAAATTTTGAAAGTGGCCTTCAACTTCTTGATAAAGGCGGCAGGATTTCTGAGGATCAACATCTACATCCAGCTGCAAAAGAAATAAAAACCAGAATAAATGCAGTTAATGAGTATTGGTCGAAACTAAGGCCATCATTACAGCTGGTTTCCAAAAATCCTTCCTACGATAACGAATTCAGAAACGCCGTCCTAACCATTAAAACTGATATAGGTGAACTTACAAAGGCTTCGAATGATGTAATTATTGCTTATGATTCAAGAATTTTTAAACTACGTCAGACCATGCTTTATGCCCTGTTAATTGCCGCTTTTTTAGGTATAGGTTCTATTATTATTGCAGTTCGGGTGGTCAAAAGGTTTACGGATGAACGTGACGAAATTGAAAATAAACTAACTACAAGCCAAGAACGTTTTTCTCTGGCTGTTAATGGTAGCAATGATGGCATCTGGGACTGGGATCTAGATACGGGCGAGTTATATTTTTCAGACCGCTGGAAAACAATGCTTTCATACCGAACAGATGATTTGAAAAATACATTTATTGCCTGGCGAGATTTAATTCATCCTGACGATCTGACAGAGTTTCTTCTATCCTGGACTGATTATATGGAAGGTAAGACTAAACAGTTCTATATCGAATATCGTCTTAAGACAAAAAATAATGATTACAAATGGATAATGTGCAGGGGAACATCATCTACAAATACGGGTACACCAACAAGATTAACGGGGTCACATACAGATATAAGTCTACGTAAGTTGCAGGAACAGCAACTAGAAAGTGAAAGAAATGAGCAGGCGATTCTTATTAATCAATTACAGACTGCACAGGATGATCTATCTAAAAGTGAGGAAGCTTTGCGTCTCAGCCAGGTTTTTTCAAATATAGGTAGCTGGGACTGGAATATCGAAACAAATAAACTTGAATGGTCAGAAATTGTGCGCTCGATGTTTGGATTTACATTAAATGAAGGTGAAGTCTCCTACGAGATGTTTATTAATGCCATTTATCCGCAAGATCGTAGCAATGTTCAACAGGCAATACATAATTGCTTATATAAAAAAATGGAATATAACATTGAGCACAGGGTTAAATGGCCTGATGGTACTATACGTTGGCTGCATGAACGAGGCGATGTTATTCGTGATGACAAGGGAGATGCGATACGTATGCTCGGCCTGGTTCAGGATATTACAGAACAAAAAGATTCAGCGGATGACTTACATAAATTAGTTGAACATTCAAACAAAATAAATAATAAATTGATTCAAGAACAGAAAGAAAGAGTGGCAAGTGAAACAAAATTAACCAATATACTGGACATAGCACCCGAAGCCGTTATTGTTATTGATAACTCTCAAAATATCACTGTTTTCAATAAGGGCGCTGAAAATATATTTGGCTACCAGGCGGACGAAATACTTGGAAAATCATTAGATATCTTGGTTCCCGACAGTGTAGTTGGTGTACATAAGCAAAATGTCATATCATTTATTGATTCAGCTGATGTACATAAGGATATGGGTGATAGAAAAGAAATATTTGGTAAGCGTAAAGATGGTAGAGAGTTCCCATGTGGTGCCAGCATTTCCAAAATAAAACAAAATGATGAATGGATCTGCACAGTGATTTTACGTGATTTATCTGAAGAGATAGAAGTACAAAATGCCTTACTTAAGGAAAAGCATGAACAGGAGCAATTAATTAAACAACTACAGGAAACACAGGATCAACTGCTTCAATCAGAGAAAATGGCTTCGATTGGACAGTTAGCAGCTGGTGTTGCACATGAAATCAATAATCCTGTGGGTTATATTAATTCAAATATTGGATCATTAAAAAATTATATTAATGATCTGATTAAGTTACTAGATATTTATGAAAAATCAGAATCAGTAATCTCAGATCTCACTGTTATTGAAAATATACAAACCATTAAACAGGAAGTAGAAATAGACTTTCTAAAAGACGATGTTATAGATTTGATCAGGGAATCAGAAGAAGGTGTGGTTCGAGTTAAAAAAATTGTGCAGGATTTAAAAGAGTTCTCCCATGTTGGTGAAGCTGAATGGCAGTGGGCTAACTTACATTCAGGACTTGACAGCACATTAAACATTGTTAATAACGAGCTTAAATATAAAGCTGAGGTAATCAAGGAATATGGAGATTTACCCGATATAGAATGCATAGTTTCACAGCTCAACCAGGTTTTTATGAATATTCTCGTTAACGCTGCACATGCAATAGAAACAAAAGGTACAATTACTGTACGTAGCGGGACAGAAAATAATGGTGTCTGGGTAGAAATTGAAGATACAGGAAAAGGCATGAACGAAGAGACAAAGCGCCGTATATTTGATCCGTTTTATACTACCAAACCTGTTGGAAAAGGCACTGGGTTAGGAATGTCATTATCATTTAACATTATCCAGAAGCATAACGGAACGATTGATGTTAAAAGCAAGTTAGGTAAAGGCACATGTTTTCATATATGGTTACCTGTAAACCAGGTAGAACAGCAGGCTATTAGTTAATTGATTTCAAATAAACACCGATAAAAACCGGGCAAGCATTTCTCGATAACGATATCCATAAATAGTATTAACTCAAATACAATATGACAGTGCCTTATAAAACTGTGCTTTTTTTGGGTTTTGAATTTCATATTTTCTAGTATTGGAGAATATAGTCAAGCTCATCTCTGTATAAAAATTAGTACTTGAAAATATAATCCATAGCAATAATCGAAAATTTTAAAGCCCTTAAAAAAATATCAGCCGTGTTAAAGGCACCTTACGATCATGGGAGGCGATATAGGAAAATTGAAGTACTGAGGACAAGCTGTCTTGATGTTCATGTATGAAGTTGTGCTTAGTAATGCATAAGGTAAAACTTTACTCCGAATACTTCTAATTATTGAGCAATTCCTGAATCCTTATTAACAACTGATTGGATGTGAAAGGTTTTATGAGTATTTTTTCAGATAGTATTTCATTAGTAACGGATTTGCCCTTGATATTTGCAAAACCACTGCACAACTGTATTTTTACATCAGGGTATGTATGATGGATTATATGTGCCAGTTCGAAACCATCCATTTCTGACATAATTACATCGCTTAATACCAGGTCGATTGTTTCATTTTCCAGTATATCCAAAGCCTCTTTTGCGCTTGATGTGCAAAACACCGTATAACCATGTAAGGAAAGAATATTCTCAGCAATTTCACTGAATGCACGCTCATCATCTACTACCAGAATGTGTGCTGATCCATTCAGATCGTCTACATTCTTTTTGGCTAAGTCATCAATCTCGTTACTAGATAGTTGTTGCAGATCCCGTGGTAAATAGATTGCAAAGCTGGTGCCGTAACCAGGTTCGGAATAGACCCGAATGGTACCTTTAGATTCTGTTACAAAATTATAAACCTGACTCAAACCCAGGCCGGTACCCTTCTCACCTTTTGTTGAATAAAAAGGCTCAAAAATGTGTGTCACAATATCATTGGTCATGCCAATACCCGTATCCCTGATCGATAATTTGACATAATCACCAGGAGGAATACTGAGCACCTGTGCATCCAGGGAGCCTACCTGAACATTTGATGTGACAATATGCAGTTCACCACCTTCCGGCATGGCATGCATGGCATTAATACTCAAATTAAGTATGGCATCTTCCAGACAGCTTCTATCAATGAAGGTCGACCAAAGATCATTTCCCTGTTCTATTGATAATTTTATTTTTGGCGTTAGTGTTTTAGCTAATAATTGTTGGTCGTTCTTCAGTATATCGTTAACATCGATAGCTTCAGCGGAATCAGCTCGTTTGCGAGTAATGGATAATAACTTCTGCGTCAGATTCGTAGCACCTTCAGCTGCGCGCATGATTTCTTTGGTGTATCGCAGAATTTTAGGATGATCTTTGGCCTGACCAGACAATAGTTCGGAGTAACCCAGAATAATACCAAGCTTGTTATTGTAATCATGCGCTATGCCACTGGTAAGCTTACCAATAGCCTCCATTTTCAAACTTCGTCTCAGCTGTTCTTCCTGTTGTTTTTGCAAGGTAATATCCCGACATGAACCGATAAACCATCTATCGCCTTCGATTTTTGCAGGGTATTCAATAACAGACAGTCGAATCGGGAAAGTTTCGCCATTTTTTTTCAATGCCGTAACATCACGACCAATGCCAATGATATGTGAATCACCCGTTGTTAGATGGTTGTGTAGATAGGAATCATGGGCACTTTGTTCTGGCTCAGGCATCAGCATACTGACATTTTTGCCAACCGTTTCTTCACTTTTATAGCCGAACATAGTTTCGGCAGTTTGATTAAAACTGAGAATAATACCCTGATGATCAATGGTGATTACGCCATCCACCAAACCATTCAGAATATCTTTAAAATCTTTCTCATTTAGTGTAAGCATAGCGTGTATGTAATAACTCTTGATAAAAAATCATTGGATCCTCATGAATAAGCCATATCAGCTCTACGGCTGGATATCAGGGATAATTAAGTGTTTAATTTAACTAGTAGAGGTCAAGATTTTTTGTTAAAGGTAAATTAAGCAGAATACTGAATCACCGGATTATATTAAATATTGACCCAGGTTTTCAGCATTGCGGGGAGAAGGCAATAAAAACTAGTTCATGTTTAATACTAGGTCACGATTTGAGAATAAGCAAGGTAGTCAGCATATGCGGCTATAAAATATACTTATGAGGATGACGCTTATTTATATCACGAAAATAAACTAAAGGCTTAGCCAGATATTAGATCAGAATCATTCAAATAGTCTTCAAGCAGAGCGATGATTTGAGCATCTTTAACATCCTTGGCCAGATCTCGAATATGTATTGCAAAATCGCTAAATTCGCAAGTATCAGATAATTGTAAATCAGCCCATTCAACAATACGCTTCATCTTGCCTAATTGTGCCAAATCTTTGAGTTTCTCAAGTTCGGCTATAGGCACAGAAGCATAACCAGCCTCCTCTACATCCAGTTTAGTGGATGTATATACCCATTGCAGATTAAGCAATTTACCCAGTGTAGAAATGAAATGCTCTGGTGTGGTAGGTTTAGGCAGAAAATAATCAAAACCGGCTAACATGGCTGCTTTTTCTTCACTCACACTCGCTGACATCGCCACTACCAGGGTGTTTTTACATTCGGGTATGTTACGTAATGTGGTTAATGACTCATAACCGTTTAATCCAGGCATCAATAAATCCATGAGTATCAGGTCTGGCTGCATATCCCTGGCCATTATCAGAGCGTCAAGGCCTTTTGAAGCTACAACCACTTGAAATCCCAGCCTCTTTAACATATCCCTGGTCACCTCCCTGCTGTCCTTCATATCATCAACGGCTAATATTCTCCTTTTCTTTCCATGATAGCCAATAGGCGTTTCCTTTATTGCAATGTATGGCTTTCTGGCTTCTTCTGAGACAGGTAATATTAGATCAAACCAGAAACGACTCCCCTTATTCACTTCACTTTCGACCTTAAGTTCACCGCCCATGAGTTTAACCAGTTGCTGTGCGATATTTAAGCCCAGCCCCGTTCCTTCACCTTGATGATTTTTATGCTTCAGTTGTACAAACGGTTGAAAGATCTGTTGCATTTTCTCCTTAGCAATGCCGATGCCCGTATCTTCAACACTAAAACGCAGGCAACATTTTTTTTCCGAATTGTCGATTACTGCTTCGCAGGCTTCTAACTGTACAATGACCTTTCCTTTCTCTGTAAAATTAATCGCATTACCTATCAGATTTAACAAAATTTGCTGCAAGCGTCTTTCATCAACCGCTACGGCCAGATTGATGGAATCATCAATTTTACAGATTAGATCAATACCTTTTATGCCTGCAAACGAAATAAAATAATTACAGATAGTGTTTATAAAATGTTTTATATTTATTGCTGTAGGAAAAAGTTCTATCTTATTAGCTTCTATCTTGGCAACATCTAGAATATCAGAAATTTGCTCTAACAAATGCTCGCCACTTCTTTCAATGATTTTAATTTTTTCTTTATGTCCACTATAAATCGTTTGATCATTTTGAAGAATATGTGCATAGCCAAGAATGACATTAAGTGGTGTGCGAAGTTCATGGGACATGTTGGCCAGAAAAACAGACTTGGAACGACTGGCGACTTCTGCTGATTCTTTTGATTTGAGAAGCTCTTGTTGAGCTAAGGATAACTCTGTTTCATCAAAATGCAAACCTATGAGTTTATATGGATTACCCTCTTCATCACGTAAAATCTGAGCAACAGCCCAAACATAGCGAATATCACCCTCTGGCCAGATACATCGGTATCTTACGTCTACCACCTGCCCAGATTTCACTTGCTTATCTACGGTAGACTCTGTTTTTTTGAGATCATCAGGATGTACCCGTTCCGCCCAACTCTCGTACCTACCAGCAAAGTCCTCTTTTTTTATTCCAAATATTTCACAGGAGCGCTCATCCCATATCACGGAAGCGGAGGTAAAATCATGTATTAGCGTACCCGCTTTAGCTGCATTAAGGGCAAACTTGAAATAGCTCTCGCTCTCTAATAATGATTCATTTAAATCTGAAAGCTCTTTGGTACGTAGTAGCACCAGTTCTTCAAGGTGCTCCTTATGTTTATATAGCTCTTTTTCTACCAGCTTGCGGTCAGTAATATCATGCACAGTTCCAATTAGGTGCTCAAAGTTACCCTCCTCATCAAAAGATGGAGTAACTACGACATCGGCGGTTTTTGTTCCCGTTGGGTAATCACTCGTTTCTTCCCAATATACTGTTTTTTTCCTGAGAATCGCTTCATTATATTTACTGAGTACCATGTTTTTAGAAGGGGAAGGTATGACCTCACTAACCCTTTTTCCGACTACAAAGTCTCTATCTAACCCTGTTGCGCCAAGGAATTTCTTATTGACATCAACAAATATGTATTCCCCCTCTGAATCTATATTGACCTTAAATACAACCGAATCAATCGTATCGTATATAGTTGCAAGGTTTCTTTCGCCCTGCGCCAAAGCTTTCTCTGCCAGATAACGATCAGTAATATCCTGGGTTATTCCAACCATACGAAGAGGCTTTCCATCATCATCCCTCTCAATTATTCCGCCCGCATTGACGATAAGCTCTTCACCACCTTCTTTGATAATTCTGAACTCAGCTTGATATTCAGCCTCACCCGATAGAGACTTATCAAGAGCTGCCTGTACTGCATCCCTGTCACCTTTATGAATTGCATTAAAATAATAATCATAAGATGGAGTAATCTGCCCCGGTTCAAGGCCAAACATCCGGTATTGCTCATCTGACCATTTTATAACACCACTGCTTATACCCCACTCCCAACTGGCAATATGGGCAATTCTCTGCGCCTGATTAAGGCTCGCCTCACTCTCTCTTAAGGCATCCTCGGCTTTCTTACGGTCTGTGATATCACGTATTACCCCGGTAAACTTTCGTTGTTCACCTACCCACATTTCACTAACTGATAATTCCATGGGAAACACTGAGCCGTCACTGCGTATAGCTTCCAGTTCACGGCCAAAACCAATGATTTTGGCTTTGCCAGATTGCAGATAATGATTTAGATATTCATCATGTTTATTCTGATGCAACTCTGGCATTAAGATATTAACTTTCTTACCAATTACGTTGTTGGCCTCATAACCGAACATCGACTCGGCAGCAGGATTAAAGCTCTCAATTATGCCATCTGCATTAATTGTAATAATGCCATCGACTACCGTATCTACAATTGCAGCCACCCGTGCTTCCCTGTCTCTTAATGTCTCTTCTACAATTTTGCGATTTGCTACCTCCTGTTGCAGTTTCTTCACCTGGCGATGACGGCTCCATAAAAGAATAAAAATAAAGATAAAAATGATAAAAGCAAAAAACAGTACGATAAGGTTATAATCAACCTTATACTCGAAAGTTACATTCATCCATTTTTGATGAATTAAATTATGCTTTTCTTCAGAAATAGCATCCAGTGCCTTCTGTAAGATGGAAGCAAGAATCGGCTTGCTTTTATTTATTCCTAAACTAAGGTCATACCGATAGGGTGTTTCTCCTGCAACCTTGAGACCTGTTATGCCTTCAAGGGCAATAACGCGACTGGCAGTCGGCAAATTTCCGATGAAGACACTGGCCCTGCCACTCTCGACACTGATCAGTCCAGCCCTGGCATTTTCTACCGGCTGTATTTCGGTACCCGGATGATTATTTATAAGTAGATCATGTAAGGCAGATTCTGCAATTACCGTGACAAGTTGCCCATTAAGTTCTGACATATTGTTGATATAAGGCACATCTTTTTGAGCAAAGATCACCACTGGATAACTTAGATAGGGTTTTGTAAAAATCAGGAATTTTCTTCTTTGCGGTGTTGGCACCACCACATCCAGTATATCCACTTCACCTGATCGGGCCGCATCAACGGTTGCCTTCCAGTTTTCGAGTTTTGCGGCCTCAATTTTAATACCTAACAGACTTTCAATAGCTTTCAGATAATCCGCTGCAATACCCGAATAAACACCCTCGTTATTAATGAACCCAAATGGAGGCCAGTCGACACTATTGCCCAAACGTATTACTGGATTTTCTTTGAGCCACTTGAGCTCTTCCCTGGTCAGTTCGATAGCTGCTTTATCAGCAGCCACTACTGTATTGGCAAAAGAGATTAGCAGTGCCAGAGAAAAGAATACAATTCTATTAATTTTACTAAAAGCACTCGATATGATCATTGTACTCTTTAAGTCATTATTGACGATTTGCCAGTATTTCACTGGCGATAACAGTAACCTTAACACGCTGGGTACGGGCTTGAGAACGGATTATTTCAAATGCCTCGTCACGGCTTAGACCTTTTTGTGCCATCAATACACCAATCGCTACATTGACTACATTACCCGTGTCCAGTGCCCCTTCAAGGCGCGCATTTTTATCTGCCAGCTCTTTCTGTAAATTACTCAGCTGCAGATGAACACTGACCCTTGCCAGTAATTCAGACTCCTGAAATGGTTTGGTGATATAGTCCACACCACCAACAGCAAAGGCCTTGAGTTTATCGTCAAGTTCCGTCAAGCCCGTCATAAATATAATGGGAATTTCTCTGGTCGATTCATCAGACTTGAGTTGATGACATACCTCATAACCGTCCATGCCAGGCATACGGATATCCAGCAATATTAAATCAGGCTGACCTTTTTTCGCTCTGCTGATACCATCAACACCGTTTTTAGCCATCATGATTTCTATACCTTGTGTTTCAAGAAAGTTAGAAATGACCTGTATATTTGCAGCTTCATCATCAATAATTAGCAGCGTATTGTTATGATATTCTAATGACATTTTTCACATTTATATAATATTTAATAATTTTGTTAGTTAATAAAACGACTGTAAATTTAACTACGAGACTTTAATTTAGACAGCTTATTTCTGAAATTAAATTTAATTGATCCAGGAAACCCCATCTAATAGCATATGTTACTTATCTAGATTAAAGTATAGCTAAAGAATAGTCGAAAATTAGAAAAGACTTAAGAATGAACATGCTCTTGTCTTATTGTTGAACTGGGGAAAGGTTCTATTACTCACGATATATCCATAAGTATTAAGCGATGGGAGGTTACACTTAATTAACCGACCATTCAAGCCAGGAACTGATCTTAGCCACTAAAAGTGAGCACCACGTCATGCACATTATAATGGGACGCATCGAATATACCCCTGCTAAGCTTTAACAATTCAGGGAAACAACACCGGTGGTTTACGATGCTGTGTAAATTGCTCATAGGCATAAGCGTATTGAAATAATTTAGCATCATCAAATGGCCGAGCAAGAAACTGTAAACCAGCTGGTAAGCCATTACTTGTAAAGCCCATTGGAACCGTAATAGATGGCTGTCCTGTGTGGGGTGCAATGATAGAACTGTTATTACCATGGGCACTTTCATTGTCATCAATTATTCTTGGAGGATAACGCCACGTGGGATAGATAATGACATCGATATTATGTCTATCCATGGCATTTAGCACCGCGGTTAATAAGCCTTTACGCCTCGGGTCACCCTGCACATCAATACAGGGAGGGTTTTGATCCTGCGGGTTTACCTTAACTGAAGCGGCCCACTCCATTGCTTGTTCACTTCGCCTGGAAAAAAGTTTTTTATCCACAATGTCCTGGAATTTTTTAAGCGGTGCATTTTTACCCAGGCTTGATAAATAATGATTCAGGTCATAGCGAAAGCGGCTACAAAAACCTGTTGTCATGCGAAGACTTTCAAAGTTGTTAATTTCAAATGGATCAACAATAATTGCGCCCGCAGACTTCAGATCATTAATGGCCTGATCCATTAAATCTAAAACCTCAAAATCAGCCGTGATAACATCCGTATCAAATAGTTGGCGAAGCACTGCAATGCGCACACCCTTAAGCCCAGACTTTTTTAAATATTGCGTATAGTCTGTTTTTATTTTACTCAGCTTATTATGCGTAACCGGATCTGCCGAATCATAACCGGCAATAATATTAAATGTTTTAGCAGCATCTTCAACGGTGCGTGTAAGCGGTCCGGCAATATCTCGATTACGTACCAGTGGAATGATGCCATCACGACTGGTAAGGCCAAATGTTGAACGCATACCGACTAATGCTAAATGGGATGCTGGCCCACGAATTGAATTACCCGTATCGGTTCCCATACCTATAACACCAAAACTTGCTGCAATGGCTGAAGCCGTACCACCACTTGAACCCGCTGGCACCCTGTTAATATCATATGCATTTCGGGTTTCCCCATGGGTAGAACTAATCGTGTAATGTTGACTAAACGCCCATTCAGCCATATTAGATTTTGCGAGAATAATTGCACCGGCATCACGAAGTTTTTTCACCATAAATGCATCATCAGACGGCATGGAACCTTTTAATGCAATGGCACCTGCTTCTGTAGGCATATCCGCTGTATCAAAATTATCTTTTAGAATAACGGGCACGCAATGAAGAGATCGTAACTTTTGTGTTTTATCATATTCATTATCCAGCGCTTGTGCTTTAAGTAAGGCCGCTGGATTGATTAAGATAATTGCATTGAGTTTTTTGCTCTGGTCATATTTTTTTATGCGTTTTAAAAATGTGTTGGTAATGGAAACGCAATTAGCTGTTTTATTTTTAAGTGCCTGGTGCAGGGTCGAAATAGTGCTTTCTACTGCTATAAATTTATTTACATTATTTTCTGTTTTATTTTTACTACAGCTTTGTTGTAACAGAACAATAATTAAAAATAATGGATAGTAAAAAAGTTTGTATTTCATATCTCTCATTAAGTTTTAGGCACAGACTCTTTAAGTTTATTAAGAAACTCAAAATAATCCGCTTTGTTCCAGGGCCTTCCACCTAAAGCTAAATATCGCAGCTTTCCCTGTGGGTCAACAAAGTAGGTTGCGGGTAAGCCCCTGGGTTGCCAACGTTCGGTTACCAAACCCTCATTATCCATTAATGGGGTTATATCCGGTGCCAGTAAACCGAGAAAATTAAAAACGGTGTCTTCTGACTCTGAAGTATTAATAATAGCAATATCAAGATTTGTCCCTTTAAACTTAGTGATAATATCCTGAATGGTTGGAATTTCTTTTCTACAGGGTCCACACCAGGTTGCCCAGAAATGCACAAACACCCACTTCCCTCTGGATGATTTAATGTCATAGGTTACACCATCGATATCTTTTAGTTTTAACGCGGGTGCATCACGTGCCTCCAGCTCAATAATACCGTAGGGTAAATCTTTTGCTGCTAGAGTCTGGTTAACTGTTATTAACAGACTTAAACATAGCATGGTGAGCTGTTTCATTTTTTATACCTGAATTATTAATCTGAGTTAGTCGCTTTATTTCGAATTATTTTGTTTACAGTTCAAATTTTCTATTTTTACAGACTTCACTTTTCCCTGTTTATTTTTTCCGGTAGGAAAATTCAGGGTCAGTGAAAAAGAAGCTGATTGCATAGGAATGGGAATACGCCCACCAACACCCTCTTGCGGATATAAGTTACGCACTGCGGGCATCAATGTCCAGTTGAAGGTTGAACGGTGTGCCTTTTTTAGCTTGATATCATCCCATTGCTTTTCCCAGTAAGCCCGTGTGTGGCGATTAAATTTCTTCCCATTATGACTAAATTCCCATTGGTCAAGATCCAGCCACAAAATATCACTGGTTTTATTTTTTAAAATTACGGTTACATAACAGGACTTTACCAGTTTTTCTACTGCCACTTTACTAAATTCACGGCCTTCATAAAATGCACCGATTTGTTGAGGTGTAAATTGAACAAAACGCATACGCACATCCTGATCTTCATAAATCAAGGGTGTATCTTCAGCTGCAAACCCGTTGAAACTAAAAAGTATCAAGGTAACAAAACTAAATACAGCTGATAAAGAATGTCTTTTCATATTTAACCTCAATGGACATTTATTTAAGGGAGCTTACCCGTGGGTGCCCCAATGGTTACTCATGGGGGCTACTCATGGGTGTCCCGATTATACCGATTATAATAATATAATATTAAACAACAAAGACTTCGTCATTCCCGATAAAATCTTCTGGAAAGATTTTAAACATGCGAAGCATAGCCTGAAAGGGATTCTAAAGTAGTAATGAACTATCCAATTCATAGGACAAGATGAGAATGCTTGGGGCAGGAGCCCGAAGTAATGCTTCTATCGGGAATCCAGTGACTTTCGGGTTTCTCAGGGTATCCCGCTTATAAAATCTCGGTTAACTCTATCATTAAAGATGTGTGTCCAGTTAACGATATAACGGTAAACACTAATACACCCCAACATCAATATAAGAACGGGCAATTTTGGTTATGGCGGCAACATAACAGGCCGTGCGTAAGTCATGCACATTCGCTTCATTTTCCAGTGTGCTACGTATTTGCTGATAAGACTGGCGCATGGTGTCATCCAGCCCAGAACGAACCAGGTCAAGTTCATCAGCACCTTTGGTTATAGAACTGCGTAAAGCATCGGAAACTTTAGAGCCGGTGACCTCTTCCAGCATGACGGCCATCTGGTGACCTCGTAATTCATCATTACGTTTTTGCATGCGGCCAAATCGAATATGTGAAATATTGCGTATCCATTCAAAGTAGGAAACGGTAACACCGCCGGCGTTAGCATAAGCATCGGGAATAATAGATATCCCCCTCTTATTAAGTATCTCATCAGCACCGTAAGTAATTGGGCCATTTGCTGCTTCTACAATTAATTTGGCATTTATTCGATCTGCATTCTCTAAGGTTATCTGGCTCTCAAGTGCCGCTGGAATCAAAATATCGCAGGATTTTTCCAGTACGGCCATTCCATTTTCTTCAAAATTAGCCGATGGAAAATTCTTTATGGTGGCATGTTCCTTTATATGCTGAAAAAGGTCCTCTATATTTATGCCATCGTCACAAATCAAAGCGCCATCACGTTCAATCACAGCGGTTATTATAACGCCGTCATCTTCAGATAAAAATTTGGCCGCATGATAACCCACATTGCCCAAGCCCTGAATTATGCAGGTCTTTCCATCAAGGGCGCCCTGCATATTGGCCTTTATTACATCTTCTCGATGGCGGAAGAATTCATGTACCGCATATTGAACACCACGACCGGTAGCTTCTACACGCCCCTGTATGCCCCCATGATGCACAGGTTTACCGGTGACACAGGCAATATAATTAATATCTTCCGGGTGTAAATGTTTATAAGTGTCTGCTATCCATGACATTTCTCGTTGCCCCGTACCCACATCGGGAGCCGGTACATTGGTAGCGGGGCTTAGAAAACCTTTGCGTATCAGTTCCAGGGTAAATCGTCGGGTAATCATCTCCAGCTCATCACGATCATACTGGCTCGGGTCTATCACTAAGGCACCTTTAGAACCACCAAAGGGCACATCAACAATGGCGCATTTATAGGTCATTAGTGCGGCCAGTGCTTCTACCTCATCCTGATTTGCATAAGAAGCGTAACGAATACCCCCTTTAGATGGCAGTCTATGGGTGCTATGGGTAGCTCGCCACCCAGTGAATACCTCTATTTTCCCCCTGATTTTTACTGGAAACTGAACCTGCAACACCGCATTGCAGGCTTTTATTGCCTGTGCCGTTCCGATTTCGAGTTTCATTGCACTCATTGCTTTATCAACCATCAGGTCCACACTTTCACGAAAGCTGGGTTCAGTAATGTTTAATGTCATATTTATTTCCAGAGGTTATTTTTTTATTGTATAAATAGTTATAGCTTAGAAGATGATGAGAAGTGTAAATTAATTCTGACAATATATCACTGCCCCTTAAACTGGACACCCACCTTAAATCACTTAATCTGGACACCCACTTGCACTTAATCTGGACACCCACCTCACTTAATCTGCATATTAAATTGGACACACATCTAAAATTATTGAACAACACCAAAAAGCCTATATCGATGCATGATATTCAGAGCACTTTGAAACCATCCTGGAAGAACTAAACTGGTTAGCTGAGAAAGAAAACATTGTATAAAAAAACGTGTCCTCATATAAGGACACGTTTTTATGGACAACTATAAAGTATTTTCTAATTACTTTGGATCAAGGATCAATTCATATACCGCCCCACCAGCAACATTACGAATTGCTGCAGTTAATTGGCCCTGCTCATCAATGGATATACTTCCATAGTTTAACCATTGTTTTGCTTCTTCATAGGTTGTTACCTCACCGAAGTTCTCAGCACCAAAGAAAAACAGACTTTCTGTTCCCAGACTGTCGTCATAATTACGGTTAGGAAATAAACCCGCATTTAGAGGGCCGCTAACAAATTCATACAGCTGGAAGTCTGGGGCATCCACAAAAGGTGTGTAACGAAATGCTTCAGAAAAATGTACATCGGTTGTAATAAACATGATATTTTTATTACCACGCACCTGTAGTGTGCGAAGAATATCTGTTAGTTCATTTTCAAAGCCCGTATCCTGATCAAAATTTGCCCAGCCATCACGCCCATTTTCAGCTGGAAAACCGGTAGGAATTGATACAGGCACAGAAGACACAATCAATTTCCAGGTTGCATCAGATGCGGCTAACTTTTCTTTTAACCATACCAGCTGTTCACGACCTAACATTGTTTTAGGATGCACTTTACTGTCTGGGGCAAGGTTCGCATCACGGTACTGACGCGTGTCCAGAATAAACACCTCAAGGTGCTGTCCCCAACGAATATTGCGATACAGGCGTTTAGGTGTTTCTGCTGTATAAACAATCGGGTTGTAATTCATAAACGCCTTAAGACCCAACGGCATCAGATGAACGCCTTCTGTATAAGGTGCTGTTGAACGAGTATCATGCAGTGGCCCAAAATCATTTACCACTTCGTGATCATCCCAAATAGCATAATAAGGCGTATGTGCTAACAGTTTACGATAAGCATTATCACCACGGTTATATTTCCAGTGCGCCCAGTAATCTTGCATATTCGCTGCCTGATCAAAATTGCCCGGCACCTGCTCATTACCATAACGCCCTGTGCTCTCACAAACACCATCCGCATAAATCATATCACCCAGACCTATAAAGAAATCGAGTTCCATTTCATTGATAGCATTAAAAATTGGAAAACCTTCCTGCACATCACGACAAACATTCTGTCCTGCTACATCTCCCCCCCAGGCAAAGCTAACCGCCCTGGCCTTATCTTGCATGGGTGCAGTTCGAAATTCACCTTCAACATTTTTACCCCTGCTCTTCTGCTGTAATGAAGTAAACCAGACTTTATACTCATACAAATAATCAGGCTTTAAATCATTAAAAACGACTTTCCCAGTGAAATCATTATCCGCATAAACTCGGGTAATTTTGTGATTTCGATGCTCCTCTTCTTCGCCTTCCAGTTGAACATGCATCGTGCCTTCACCATTAGCTCGAGCCCAGATAACCGCACTGTGTGCAGTAACATCCCCACTTGCAACGCCATGGGTTACAACTAACTTACTATCCATCCATAAATTTCTTTCAGCTGAGGTAACCATATCTGCAGATACAACACCACTACCCCCCATCCCAAAAGCAATTAAACCTACTAGCATTTTATTTATAAGCGACATTATTTTTCCCCATAATAATTAAAACTAAAGTGAGAAATTTTATGCGCAGCCTATTACGACCCCGTGAACTGGGTATGAATGTTTTATTTAAGAAAAATGAAAGGTGAATTCACTAGGTTCCGATATATGGACATCAACTATTTTACAATAAAAATTTCACATAAAATGTAATGCTTCTTGTTAAGGGCGATATCCTCTAGCCTTCGATATTTTCACAACTGCCCACCCTTTTCGACACGGTAGCCTCTTAGGGCTTACGGGAATCACAGGTTTCTGGCAAGTTGGTTTTACCGTTTATGCTAGGTTAACATTGTAGAGCCATAAATTTTTTTACTGTGTTTTATTTCTATTTAAATCATAGTGCTATGGGTTTATATTTTTCACCACTAACCAACAACGCCCCAGAAGAAATCAAAAAATCAAGAAAAAAATCAAGACACCCAACATAACATTTGACAAGTACAACCCGCAAGCGTAGTTTTTCAACCAACAAGAATGGATCACAACAATCCAGGGAATTAAATATGCCAAAACCCCGCTATGCACAAATGTCACTCGACGC
>Ga0316207_10000488_pt1 | contig 63442 bp, 57 predicted proteins | sample 6weekpyrite_MG_FD_204943 | JGI IMG/M metagenome (GOLD analysis project Ga0316207, IMG submission 204943) | Microbial mat bacterial communities from mineral coupon in-situ incubated in ocean water Damariscotta River, Maine, United States -... | ecosystem: Environmental > Aquatic > Marine >... | reverse complement strand
TTGTTTACACGGGTGTCGTCGTTGACCAAAGTCAACTGTAGTCGAGTTTGTTTATTAGCGGTTGCTTTTATCCTGTTTTTCACTAAATATTACGCTTTGTGAAAATAATGCCCGAACAATCAGGTTGGTTAACCGTGGAGAGAGTCTGTTGCTGGAATTGATAACACCCTGTTTATTGTGGACAACAGTATGAAGCCGGAACAGGTGCTTGCTGCACAATTAAAAGAAATTTACCTGTTTGAAATGCTGGATGACGAGCAGATGGCGAAGATACTGCAGACGTCGACGTCGGTTAGTCTGGCGGCCAGGGAAAACCTGTTCGAAGCCGGGCAGCCGGCACAACGGTTTTATCTGCTAAAGTCCGGACAGGTTAAGCTGTACTGTATTTCGGCTGAGGGGGATGAAAAGGTGATGGAGATTATCCATCCTCCCCAGACATTTGCTGAAGCGATTATTTTTATGCAGCGACATGTCTATCCGCTTAGTGCAGAGGCGATCAGCAAAAGTGAATTAATCAGTTTTAACATGCAGACCTTCAAGGAGATTCTGGAATATTCCCATGAGACCTGTTTTCATCTGATGGCGATCATGAGTCGGCGGCTGCATATGCGCATTGACGAAATTAATAACCTGACCCTGCATAATGCCACTTATCGCCTGGTAGTCTTCCTGCTGGAGCAACTGCCCTCCGAAGCTGTGGAACTGTCGGAAATTCATCTAACCACCCCCAAGAGCGTGGTGGCGTCCCGGCTGGCCATTCAGCCGGAAACTTTCTCCCGGATTCTGACCCGCTTATCCCGTAAGGGACTGATTGATGTGCATGGCAATGATATCAGTCTGCTGGATGTCAGTGGTCTCCGGGATCTTCTTTAGGGAGGCTCTGATTAATTCCACCGTTCGTGGTGAGCCTCGTTCGATGAAACTCACGGCAGGCTTCGGCTTCGCTCAGGAGAGCCTTGTCGAACCATGAACACCGAATCCAACAAAATCAGTATATTAAAAACAACACCCTTCGACAAGCTCAGGGCGAACGGAATTAATCAGAGCTTCCTTAGTTTAGAGCGCGGTGGGCAAACTGGGTTCAGGCCGGCGCCCGCCACAGTTCATGGGTGACAAACAGCATAATGGTGAACAGCAATAGCGCCCCGGCCTGATGGGCGGCGGCCAGCGGCACCGGAACATGTAGCAGCAATGTTGAAATCCCCAGACCAATCTGGACGGCCAGCATCGCCAGCAGAAGATGCAGCCCGACTCGGGCTCTTGGCGGGATATCCTGGCGGGTGGCGCTCAGCCAGAACAGGGGCACAATGATAAACAGCATGGTCGCCATGAGGCGATGGTCAAACTGGACAGTCGCCATATTTTCAAAGAAATTTTTCCAGACAGGCGAGAGGGCGAAAATGCTCTCGGGCACCAGCCGCCCGCCCATCAGTGGAAAGGTGTTAAAGACATAACCGGCTTTGAGTCCTGCGACAAAGCCACCGGAAAGAACGGTGATGAAAATGAACAGGGTGAGCAGCAGCGAGAATCGCTTCAACTTTCTCGGTGAGGTTTCGATGTAGCTGTCCTGACGTGAGTAAAACAGATCCAGGGCGACCCAGAAAATATAGGCATAGACAATAAAGGCCAGGGCCAGGTGGGCGGTTAGCCGATACTGGCTGACGTGGGGGTCCTGCACCAGGCCGCTTTTTACCATGTACCATCCCATCAACCCCTGCAGGCCGCCGAGTATGAACATGCCGACCAGTTTGGGGATCAGGGATTTTTTAACCTTGCCGGTGATAATGAAATAGAGCAGGGGAATTATGAATATAACCCCGATTGCGCGTCCCAGCAGACGATGAGAATATTCGAACCAGAAGATAGACTTGAATTCCTCCAGATTCATGCTGTAATTGTTGATCAGATATTCAGGAAATTGTTGGTACAGAAGAAACGTTTCCTGCCACTCCGAGTGGCTGAGGGGGGGCAGGACACCCATCAGGGGTTCCCATTCAACCATGGAAAGGCCGGAGCCGGTCAGGCGGGTGACGCCGCCGAGTACAACCATGGCAAAAATGGTGGCGCAGCAGATGAAAAGCCAGACGGCGATAGCTTTTTGATTGTTATTCGATACTGTCATGGTCTGCTTCAGCTCCCGGCGGCATGTTGCACATAAAACGCTCAAAATATTATCAGATGGAACAGGCATTGGAAACCTGCCTGTTTTGAGGTTGCTGCGAACGGAGCGTTCAAAGAATAATTAATAAAGGGGATCGGCGTCATTTCATTTTGTTGCGCAATACTTAAAATAAAAATGCAAATTGACGAATTAAATGCCCCCACTTTTTTGTATTAATTCTTAAATATTTCAGTTCTCGAACATGACGGGGGAGAACGTTCCCCGATTAAAAAAATCAGGTATTAGGGTCGCAAATTGATTTAGGTCAAAGTTGGCGGCGTAATTACAGTATGTAATACCGCCAAAGTTTTTGAATTCTGGGTGGCCAGGCAGGCTAAAGATTTGCCGGACATCCGCAAATTATAAATAACAGGCACATCGTCGTGTTGCTGACACTGACCAACAGGAGCTATTACCATGTCAAATAATAATGAAGATGAACGTATCCCCGCGATGCAATCCTTAATCGATAATCCTTTCCTGCTGTTGTTTATCGGGGTAGTGATGCCGACGGTTTTCTATATTATCTGGGGGATAATGGAAATCGTCACCTTACCTGTTGCGCCATAACCAACACAGGTTTTTTTCTGAGGAGGATTAGCTATGACTTCATTTTTACCACCCGCCGAGCGAATTTGGTGGAATGAGCCTGTCGGGCGTCAGGAACTCATCTGGATTGGCATTGCCCTGACCTGGTGTTTGATCATGTTTGCCATGATGCCTATCTGGCATGTCTATGGTAAGCAAAACCTTTCTACCGAGGCCTACCAGACTACGCCTGCAGCGTATGGAGCCAAGGTGCAGGAAATGATTGACAAGTACACGGTGCGCGAGGAAGCCGGTATCCCGGTTGTGCGCCCCCCTGCCGGCAGCGATGTTTATATGCTGGGGCGCCTGTGGCAATGGTGGCCGATTCTGGAGCTGCAGAAAGACAGGAGTTATCGCTTCCATCTGTCCTCAATGGATTATCAGCATGGTTTTTCCCTGCAGCCGGTCAATATCAATTTGCAGGTGGTGCCGGGCTATGAAATGGTCATCAATATGACTCCTGATAAAGCGGGTGTGTATGGGGTGATTTGTAATGAATATTGCGGTATTGGTCACCACACCATGGTGGGCAAGATCTACGTGGAGGATAAATAATCATGTCTTCATTTCGTCAATGTCCCGATTCGGGATTCTATTTTAACAGTGATGCGGAACGCCTGATGAAAGTGAATGCGGTTGCCGGCGTTGTCGCGCTGCTGGTGGCCGGTATTCTCGCTTTAGGGGTTGTGCTCACCCGCTGGCAGGAAGTGCATCTGCTTCCTGCTGATATGTTCTATCAGGTTCTGACGGCGCATGGTATTAATGCCCTGATTTTCTGGGTTATCTTTTTTGAGATGGCGATCCTGCATTTTGCCTCGACAACCCTGTTGCGTTGTCGACTGGCGACGCCGGGCTGGGCCTGGGCGGGATTCTTTCTTATGCTGATCGGCGCAATCATGAACAATGTTGCGGTGTTCCAGGGTAACTCAAGCGTCATGATGACCTCCTATGTGCCCATGCAGGCGGCGCCGCATTTCTATCTGGGCCTGATCCTGTTTGCTGTAGGGGCGCTGGTGCAGGTCTTCGTCTTTTTTGGCACTCTGGTTATTGCCCATCAGGAAAAGACTTATGAAGGTTCTGTTCCGCTGGTAACCTTTGGCGCCATCACAGCGGCGATTATTGCCGTTTTCACCATTGCCAGTGGCGCCATCATTCTGGTTCCCACGTTTCTATGGTCAATTGGCTATATCAACCATATCGATGCAGAAATGTACCGTGTTATCTGGTGGGCGCTGGGTCATTCTTCCCAGCAGATTAACGTCGCAGCCCATGTGGCGATATGGTATCTGATCGCGGGCATTCTTTTCGGCGCGCGGCCCATGTCCGAGAAGGTCAGTCGTTTTGCCTATCTGCTCTACATCGCGTTCCTGCAGCTGGCCAGCGCCCATCACATCCTGGTGGATCCGGGCATCAGCACCGAATGGAAGATCTTCAATACCAGTTATGCTATGTATCTTGCTGTGCTGGCCAGTATGATCCACGGTCTGACCGTACCGGGTTCGATCGAGGTTGCTCAGCGCCAGAAGGGGTTGACCAAGGGACTGTTTGAGTGGTTGCGTAAGGCGCCCTGGGGCAACCCGGTGTTCTCCGGCATGTTTATTTCACTGGTTACTTTTGGCTTCCTCGGCGGTATTACCGGCGTGGTCATGGGTACGGAGCAGATCAACCTGATCATTCATAACACGATCTATGTGCCGGCGCATTTCCATGCCACGGTGGTTACCGGCACAACCCTGGCGTTCATGGCGCTGACTTATCTGCTGATCCCGGTATTGTTCCGCCGGCAGATGATTCTCCCCTGGCTGGCCAAATTGCAGCCGTATATTTTCGGTGGCGGCATGGTCGTGCTGATCCTGTTCATGCTGGGGGCGGGAACCCTGGGCGTTTCACGTCGTCACTGGGATATGGACTTCACCGGCGCCATGCTTGGGTTTGAATATCCCGGAATGGCGTACACCATGATGGCGATAGGATCGATCGGCGGTGTGCTGGCTATCGTAGGCGGCGGGGCCTTCCTGCTGATTACCGTAGGTTCGCTGCTGTTTGGCAAAAAACTGGAATCGTCCGCCGGCTTCCTCGAGTGTTTCACCGGCAAGGCGCTGGCGTCATCGGTTTATAATGTTGATAAGCCTGAAAAACTGGCCAGGGCGCCGAAGCTGGAAGAACAGCACCATGCTGCCGGCAGCTCCGGTTTCGAGGCGCCGGGAACCTTTGTTCTGGCGCTTCTGTTGCTGGTGACCTTTGTTGTTTACTACTTCATCAACTGGAAGTATCTGTCCTCGGTCTGGCCGATGGGCAGTTAACGGCTGGAGCAGGCCGGGCGGTGTAAGAACACTGTCCGGCCTGATAATAATATTTATCTCCTGAGTTGTAGAATCTGAACAGTTTAAAGCAACGCGGCAAATACAAAGGCTAAAATGGTCAGGCAACTTATCAATCTTTTCAAAATCCGCATCGGAGTTATCATGACCATTACGGCTGTGGTCGCAATGGCTGTCACCCCGGGCGCTTCTGTCCCCGTGTGGCAGGTGGCGGTGCTGGCCCTGACCATACTCATGGCATCCAGCAGTGCGGGCGCGTTTAACCAGTATTATGAGCGTGATTATGACGGGCTCATGGCGCGCACAAAAGATCGCCCCTTTGTCACCGGTGAATTTTCCAGCAGCAATCCCATCTGGCTGTCGATAATATTATTGCTGCTCGTAGTTAGCATTGCAGCGGCGGCCTATACACTCAATGGTGTGTCGGCGCTGTTTATTTTCCTCGGCGCTTTTTTCTATGCCATCGTCTATACGGTGTGGTTAAAACGGCGAACCTGGATCAATATTATAATCGGTGGCGCCTCAGGAAGTTTTGCCGTGCTCGCAGGCGCGGCGGTGGTTGATCCGAATCTGGGACCTGTCCCCATCATTCTGGCGATGGTGCTGTTTCTCTGGACCCCACCGCATTTCTGGAGTCTGGCGATTGCCAAGCATGAGGATTATGCGGCTGCCGGTGTGCCGATGCTGCCGGTTGTTAAGGGTGACAGGGCGGCGGCAAAAGCGGTGCTCTGGAATGCCATACTCCTGGCCGGCGTCTCGGTTCTGCCATTTTTTTACGGCCTCGGCTGGCTCTATTTTGTCGGCGCGCTTCTGGGTGGGGGGTATTTTGTGTACCGGAGCATCCTGCTGGTTCGGGATACGACGCCCCGGATGGCCATGCGCAACTTTTTCGCATCACTGGTGCAACTGGTCAGCCTGTTGTTTTTTGCGGTTTTTGATGTAGTGGCCCTATGACGGGAGGGTGGTTGATGTCACTTGCCACCCCAAATGCCCGGTTCCCAATTTCTGGCATTTGTTCGGTTCTTTTCGCGGCTCTGTTTGTATGGCTTGTGTTGCTTGTGGATGCAAATGCCGAAAACGCAGCCCAGAAAAAATCCATCCAGACCTTCCAGTACAAGTCAGCCCTGCAGGCCAGTCAGGATGCCATAGGCCGGACTCTGGGGCATTTCTCGCTGACCGATGATCACGGCAGGGCGGTATCCACGCAGGCGCTGCTGGGCAAACCCATCGTAATCAGCATGGTTTATACCAGTTGTTACAAGACCTGCCCCATGACCATACGCCACCTCGCCAGGGTCGTGGAGAAGGCGCGAGAAACATTGGGTTATGACAGTTTTTCCGTGCTGGCGATCGGTTTTGATTCACAATCTGATACGCCACAGGCGATGCAGCATTTTGCCCGTAAACAGGGAATAGAGAACAGCGGCTGGTATCTGCTTAGTGCGGACAGTGAGACCATTGCCGCCCTGTCGAAGCAGCTGGGGTTTGTTTTCTTCCCCTCGCCTAATGGCTTTGATCATGTGGTGCAGGCGACGGTGGTTGATGCGAGCGGCAAGATTTATCGCCAGGTTTATGGCGAGGTTTTTGATACACAGTTGCTAATTGAACCGTTGATGGAACTGGTGCTCGGGCAACCTAAAACCAATCAGGGTTTTTTTGCCACGCTGGTGGACAATGTGCGTCTTTTCTGCACTACCTACGATCCCTATACCGATAGCTATCAGTTCGACTATTCTCTTTTCATCGGAATGTTTATTGGCCTGTTTATAATCATCTTTACGATAGTCTTTATCGTGCGGGAATATCGCTACGGTAAACAGCCTCCCACTGTTTGATAAAGATCAAATACAGCTGGTGCGCCAGCGACTAAAATCCATACCATTCTACTATGGAATAGACCTTGCTATTCGTCATCTCAGAGGATACTGATTTTGAGTTACATCAATCCGGTTAAGCGGGGTTATCTGGCGCTTGAGAACTGGTTTAATATTTCCTTCGGGCATGACTGGAACCCGCTGTATCATCTGGGAACGCTGTCTTTTTTCTTTTTCTGGATTATTTTTGTCAGCGGTCTGTATCTGTTCGTCTTTTTTGACACCAGCCTCTCCGGCGCTTATGCGTCGGTTGAGTATATGACCCATGAGCAGTGGTATGCCGCCGGCGTCATGCGCAGCCTGCACCGCTATGCTTCGGATGCGGTAGTTTTGACGATTATCCTGCATATGTTCCGAGAGTTTTCCCTCGATCGCTACCGAGGCTTTCGCTGGTTTTCCTGGTTGACCGGGGTGCCGAACCTGTGGTTTGTCGTGACCCTGGGGATTACCGGCTACTGGCTGGTGTGGGACGAACTGGCGCTTTATGTGGCGATCAAGTCGTCCCAGCTGATGGATGCCTTCCCCTTTCTGCCGGCCTCCATGTCGCGAAATTTTCTTGAAAGCCAGATCAACGATCGTTTTTTCACCCTGATGGGGTTTTTGCACCTGCTGGGCCAGCCCGTGATCCTGTTTTTTGCGTTATGGATTCACGTGAAGCGCCTTTCTGATGTGTCCATTATCGCACCCCGAGGCCTTGCCGTGGGGAGTTTCCTTGCGTTGCTGGCCCTGTCGCTGATAGCTCCGGCGGTCAGCCATGAGGCGGCGGATTTGGCCAAAACGCCGGCGGTGCTGAATTTCGACTGGTTTTATCTCAATATCTACCCGCTGCTGGATCAGTGGACCTCCGGGCAGGTCTGGATTCTGACCCTGGGCGTTACCACGTTTCTCATGCTGATGCCCTGGCTGCCGCCGAAAAAGACAGGACCAGCCGCTGTAGTTCACCTGGATGAGTGTAATGGCTGCGAGCAATGCGCCCGGGACTGTCCCTTCGACGCCATTAACGTACAGCAGAGGACGGATGGCGCACGCTGGGAGCATGAAGTGGTGGTTCTCGATCACCTGTGCGCTGCCTGCGGTATCTGCGTGGGTTCCTGTCATTCCTCCAATCCGTTCCGGCATGCGAAAAAAGAACTGGTGACCGGTATCGACATGCCGCAGATGCCGATCAATGACATTCGGGACCATGTTGATGCCGCACTCGCGCAGCTTAAAGGCGAGAACAGGGTGGTCATATTTGGTTGTGACAACGCGCTGGATTTTTCCGGCCTTGAGTCCTCCAATATTGCGGTTGTCAGTTATTTCTGCGCCGGCATGATCCCGCCAACGATGATCGAATATGCGCTGAAGCATGGTGCGGATGGTGTGTTTGTCACCGGCTGCCGTACGGGCGACTGCTATTACCGTCATGGCAACCGCTGGTTCGATGAGCGCCTTGAGGGCAGGCGTCAACCCGGTTTGCGCAAGCGGGCAGATCGTCGCCGTATCGGTATTTTCAGGGCGGCGGAAACAGATTGCAAAAAACTGCGCAGGGCGCTTGCTCGCTTCCAGGCCGGGCTGGCGCAACTGAAACAGGAGCATGTCACAACGGGTGAGGCTAAGCATGAATAAGGTTTTGCGGATACCGCTGCAGATTTTCAACTATGCCGTATTCATGGGGCTGGTATGGTATTTTTCGATTTACCCTCCCTATCATCAGCTTGAAGACAACCAGGCCATGATTACGTTTACGCTTGGGCATGTGGGCAAGCAGGTGAAAGAATGCAGGAAGCTGAGCCAGGAAGAATTGCTCAAGCTGCCCCCCAACATGCGCGCGCCGATGGACTGCCCGCGTGAACGTTCCCCGATTACGATGGAGTTGCAGCTGGATGGAAAAGTAATTTTCAGCAAAGCGGCAGCGCCACTCGGGCTATTCAAGGATCAGGGAATTGATGTCTATCAGAATATCAAGGTGCCGGCCGGTGACCATCGCCTGCTGGTCTGGGTCAATGATGACATCAATGTAAAAGGTCCGATATACAGGCAGGAACAGGCGATTAGTCTCAAACCGGAGCAGCATATGATTATCGAGTTCAATTCCGAAAGCGGCCGTTTCAGGATTAAATAGGTGGGACAGGCCATAGCTTGACAGCTGCCTGTATCATGATTAAGTTCAATCCCATTCCTCTGCCCGGTACAGGTCTCGGCCTGAAATATCAGGCTATCAATCTTCGGCGCGAGGCAGCATGAAAACAGATTATATTCCCAATGCATTGATAGACGGTTTTTCACTGGATGTTCCTGAAGATCGCGCCAATACGCTGATCAGCACAGGCTGGCTGATGCTGGCGGTGGGTTCGCTGCTGGTGGCCGGGCTGTTTACTATTTTGCTGGTGCTTTCCAGAACGCCGTATATCCAGGACATCATTCCCTGGGTTGATTTTTTTCATACCGCCCTGGTGGTGCATGTGGATCTGACGGTGCTGGTCTGGTTTCTCGGTTATGCCGGTATGTTCTGGAGTCTTAACAGCACTCCACGCTGTACCGCCTGCGGCTGGCTGGGGCTGTGGCTGGCCGTTGCCGGTTCCTGTGTCATCGTTATTTCTCCGTTTCTGGGTGCGGCTGAACCATTGATGAACAACTATGTGCCAGTGCTGCGGGATCCGATATTTTTCACGGGGCTGGGCATGTTCGGCATTGGCTTTAGTATTGCGGTGCTGCGGGGACTGGTATTTTCCCGTCCCATCGGCGCCACGATCAGTGGTACAGGCGCGATTCGTTTTGGTTTGTACACGGCCCTGATTGCAGCGATCACCGCCGTTTTTGCGCTACTGGTGTCCTGGTACGGGATACCAGAGAGCATCACGGGTGAACATTTTTATGAGCTCCTTTTCTGGGGCGCCGGGCATACCCTGCAATTCGTTCACATCCAGCTGATGCTGGTTGCCTGGCTGTGCCTGGCGACGATTGCCGGTTTTATGCCCCGGCTTACGCCCAGGGTGGCGTTGATCCTGTTTGCCATCGGCATCCTGCCTGTCGTATTCACTCCAATTGTTTATATGGCGTTTGCCGTGGACAGCGGTGATCACCTGCAGGCGATCACCTGGCTGATGCAGTATGGTGGGGGGCTGGCGGCTCTGCCGGTCGGTTTAATCATCGTCTACAGCCTGCTGACAGGTGGGCACAGGCCGACGGCCAGCGCAGAAGGCAATGCGCTTTTGAGTTCGATTTTATTGTTTGGCGTCGGTGGCGTTATCGGTTTTATGATCAGCGGCAGCAACGTCACTGTGCCCGCCCACTATCATGGTTCAATTGTTGCGGTAACGCTTGCGTTTATGGGCATCACCTACCATTTGTTACCGCGTCTTGGTTTCAGAAAACCCGGCGGTAAAATGGTTCGCTTACAGCCGCTTATTTATGCCATTGGCCAGCTGATGCACGTTACCGGGCTGGCCTGGTCGGGCGGCTATGGCGTACAGCGTAAAACAGCAGGGGCGGCTCAGGGGCTGGATGCGATTGAGAAAGTGGCGGGCATGGGACTGATGGGCCTGGGTGGTTTGATCGCCATTATTGGTGGAATTATTTTTCTCGTCATCGTCATCAAATCAATGCGACCGGGATAAAGTTTGTCATTTTGGGATTGCGTCAAACTGGGCGGGGGCATCTGTTTCTGTGCTGAGCGCGGCATCCTGTTTTTGATAGAAAGCGCTGATCAGTGAGAACGAGGTGACTGAGAGGATCAGGATAATCACAAAAAATATCAGCGAGCGGTAGGGCAGTCGTTGACCGCGATAGATTTCTATTCGGTTCAGTATCCAGTCCGATACCAGGTAGAGCAGGACTGCAGTAACAGTGTAATAGATCATTTCCATTGTTAGCACCTTGGTTAAGTTAAACGCTGATATTCAGCATTTGCCATTGTTCAGGGAGGATTATGCCGGGGGATAAATATGAAACGCCATGATATAGATCATAACCCCGGTTACAGAAACATACAGCCACACCGGCAGGGTCCAGCGCGCCAGTTGCCGGTGTCGTTCTGGCTGTCCCCGAATGATGCGCCAGACGGTCATTAGCACCAGTGGAACTGTCAGGGCCGCGAGTATGACATGTGAGATGAGAATGCTGAAATAGAACGGGCGGATGAGGCCCTGACCGGCGAAGGCGACGTTGCCTACCTGCGCATGGTAGTACAGATAGGAGATAGTGAAAAGAAAGGAGACAAACAGCGCCGAGCCCATACAGAGGCGGTGTGCGCTTTGGTTCTTTCTGCGGATAAAAAAGTAACCGCAGCAAAGTAGCAGCGCTGAAAAGGTGTTGAGTCCGGCCTGCAGTGGCGGCAGAAATGGGATGATGTCCATTAGTGATGGCTTCAGGAAAAATGGGAATTACATTTCCTTGATCAGGAGATACTGGGAAACAAGGGTTTTGGCCTGATGCGGCGGTGAAAATGTAGCGATCAGTCTTGCCTGTGGATCAATCAGGAAAATGGAGCTTGTGTGGGAAATGAGGTAATTGCCATCCGCCTGTTTTTCCTCCAGCACATAGCCTGTTAGAAGCTGGCGGGTGAATTCATCGATCGCCTGTTTGTTGTTGGTGAGACCGATAAAGTGTGGATTGAAATAGTGTACATATTCGGCCAGTTTTTCGGGGCGGTCGCGCTCCGGATCGACCGAGACGAAAACTACCTGCAGATCAGCGCGTGCGCCAGGAATAGTTCCGAGTTTTTTATACACCTGGTTGAGAGTGGCAAGCGTGGTTGGACAGATATCCGGGCAGGACATATAGCCAAAAAACAGCAGGGTTCTTTTCCCCTGCAACTGCATCAGAGTAAAAGGTTTTTCGTCCTGATCAATGAGTGAGAAAGGTTTTAAGGTGATGGGATGGGGATGTAATACTGCCCGCAGTTCAGGTGGCGTGTCCTGCGAGGGTAAAAGCCTGAAAATTACGACAAACACAAGCAGCATGACAGATAAAAGAAAAAACCATGAAGCCTTACTCATAGAAAATTTTGTTGTTGCCATTTATGCGTCCTTATTTTTTTTTGTCATGCGCCACTGGTTTGTGGCCCACCAGGCGAAGGCAAAGATCATGATAATGTTCAGGGCAATGCCAAGCTTGAAAAAAGCCGACAGCTTTCTTTCGCGCTTCCCCGTATGGGGACTTTCATCCTTTGCGCTGGTGCTGGATTCCGACAAACTTTTTACAGCTATCGGTGATGGATCTGGAGTAGCGGAGAGGGTGTTGACCGGGGCAGACAGCAGACAGGTCAGCGCTATAAAAACGGACAAAATCCAGCTGTTATTGAAAAGTCTTCGCATAATTTTGAGCATTAAAAAGCCTGGAATATCAGTCATTACCGGCAAGCTGTCCGCGGCCAGATTAATCGGTACTTTTCATCCGCGCAAGTATAGCACAGGCGTTTCCCGTATTTATAAGCAGGGGTTTTACCCGGTTGCATATTGGCTGGCACAGGTATCAACCGCGGTGCTATTCTATACCACTATTATGTTAGTCGACACAATCCGAGGTCAATAAAGATGAAGGTTACTGCCGTTTTTCCGCTACTGTTTGCTGCTGTTGTATCAATGCTGTTTCCAGGTTTCGCGTTCTCACAGCAGGAAAAAGGGGATGTTATCGTTTATTCAGGATATTTTTCGCGCCAGGGGAACAACGGCAAGATGGCGGAAATCTCCGGTTACAGCCACTATGTAAAATTCTATCCCGGCAACAGGATTATAAGACTCTTTATCCCCTACCCGTATTCGAAGCGTGTCACAGCGGATGTAATAAGAAAGGTTTTCAATGTGGTCAACAGGGAAACAACGGGTAGCGCCTATATTCGAGATACTTTCGGTCTGCTGGACAAACCCGTTGTTGCGCATCTGGATGTTATCCGCAGGGTGGACGGAGAGATTATGTTTGATTGCGGCGACTCGACCCCCTGCACGATAGAGTTTCCGGATGATTCTATGCAAGTTGTAAAAAGAGGCGTGGTCAAGGATCATGTCATAAAGTATGAGCTTATAAAGGACTGAGGATTTTGCCGGCAGGGTTTCCCTGCCAGATTCTTAAGCAATCCGGTTATCTGGGCACGCCGATTTTGCTATAGTCGGGAGCAGATTCTTTTATTCCGGGTCACGGGTATTATAGTACTGGAAAATAGCCATTGCAGACACGTTAATGTAAAAGGGGGAATGTCATGTCAGTAGTCAGTCTTGAAGAGTGGATGCATTCATCGGATGAGGAAAGAGAGCATATTCGCAAAAGCTGGGATACCGGCAAGGGCGAGGGGCGGGATATCGCCGGCAGGGTTGCCAGCCTGTTTAGCAAAGAGTGCATCTACAATATTTCCGAGGTGGACATCCTCGACCGAGATGGGGAGTGGTTTATCCATGCCTATGTGGTTGTCGAGGACTATGACAACCTCAAAGACCGCAAGAACGTCGAGTTTCTGGGTTTCAGAGTTATGTTCAACAGCATGAATGATTATCCGGGCTAAGACACGGCTGTCTTTTATTATCTTGCCGCGGTTGACAGTGTTTCCTGCGCTTGCAGCGAAGCACCATTGCAGGTGTGGCTTTACCCAACGGGTGAAATGCCCGCAGGGTAAAAGGCGAGCCTGCAACTTATTTGTATTCCGATTTTCTGCCATTTTTAATCTCTATGGGCTTAATTTTCCACAGCTTGTTGTGATTAATGTTTAACCGCCAGGGATTATTGGGCCAAAACCTGGCGCCCTTTGCGCCCTGGCGGTTCAGGTTGTTCCTTCGACCAATGTCCCCCCCCCTGGCTTGCTGCAGGGTTGTTTATTGCCTGTGCAGGCAGATCTACGCCTCACCTGAAAGTTATATTTGGGGCTGGGGAAAAGGCCGCCGCTATCTCCTGTGTTCCTCCATGATGCTCCCGCCAACTGCCAGTCGGCCGACTTTTTTATTGCAGGAGAGTGGCTGACTTGCTGTGAGTTATTAACCATCTAAGGCAGGCAGAAAAAAATATTTCATTGTCGTGCGAATGGACTATATTGTATTAAGAGCCGTTGCCAACAGGTTAGAAAATAATAACTGCGGTGGATGTATTCGGGATTCTCCCGAATCACTGGTTTGTTCTGAAGCCGGAATAATTTTCTTATGTCTAATCTTTGCTGCCCGCTTGATGTACATCAAGGATGGCCTGTCAGGCTTGGGGATAAATTCAGATTGAGATAATTCACCAGGAGGGATGTAACCATGAAAAGCAAGACTTTGTATAAATTGGGTGGCCTAGCGGTGGCGCTGTCACTTTCCGTCGGCGCTACGTGGGCAGCCACCCCCAAGGCGCCTGCAATTACTGCCGATGAGTTCAAGCAGGCCAAACAGATTTTCTTCGAGCGTTGCGCCGGCTGCCATGGCGTGCTGCGCAAGGGCGCGACGGGTAAACCACTGACGCCGGATCTTACCTTGGTCAAGGGGATAGATTATCTGAAAGCCTTTATCACCTACGGTTCACCAGCCGGGATGCCGAACTGGAATGACACGCTGTCTGAAAAGCAAATCGACATGATGGCCCGTTATCTGCAGCATGAGCCACCGGTGCCGCCGGAATTTGGCATGAAGGAGATGGAAGCCAGCTGGAAGGTGATTGTGCCCGTGGACAAGCGCCCCAAAAAGAAGATGAACAACTACAATCTGAAGAATCTCTTTTCTGTCACCCTGCGTGATACCGGCGAGGTTGCGCTTATTGATGGCGACAGCAAGAAGATTATCGGTGTGATTACAACCGGTTATGCCGTGCATATTTCCCGCATGTCCAATTCGGGCCGTTACCTGTTTGTCATCGGCCGTGACGCGAAGGTTAACCTCATCGACCTGTGGATGAAAAAGCCGGATAACGTGGCTGAAATCAAGGTTGGTATGGAAGCGCGTTCGGTGGAAACGTCCAAGTACAATGGCTATGAGGACAAATACGCGATTGCCGGTTCCTACTGGCCGCCGCAGTTTGTGATTATGGACGGTGATACGCTGAAACCGCTGAAGATCGTCTCAACCCGTGGCATGACCGTGGATACTCAGGAATATCACCCTGAACCCCGTGTTGCCGCGATTATCGCCTCACACCAGCATCCGGAATTCATCGTCAATGTGAAGGAAACCGGCAAGGTGCTCATGGTGAACTACAGTGATCTTGATAACCTCAAAATCACCAGCATTGATGCCGCACGCTTCCTGCATGACGGCGGTTGGGATTCGACCCACCGGTATTTCATGTCCGCGGCTAACAAGTCCAACAAGATTGCAGTCATAGATTCCAAGACTGACAAGCTGACGGCACTGGTCGATGTGGGCAAAATTCCCCATCCGGGGCGCGGCGCCAACTTCAAGGATCCGAAATACGGCCCGGTCTGGGCGACCAGTCACCTGGGTGATGAGACCGTCTCCGTGATCGGCACCGACCCGGTTAAGCACAAAAAACATGCATGGAAGGTAGTGCGGACGCTGAAAGGCCAGGGCGGTGGTTCACTGTTCATCAAGACCCACCCCAGGTCCACACATCTTTATGTGGATACCACGCTTAATCCGGATGTAAAACTCAGCCAGTCTGTGGCCGTGTTTGATCTGAAGAACCTGGATAAACCTTATAAAGTTCTGCCGATTGCGAAGTGGGCGAACCTGGGTAAAGGCGCGAAACGCGTAGTGCAGCCGGAATTCAACAAGGCTGGCAACGAAGTCTGGTTCTCGGTCTGGAGCGGCACCAAGGAAAAATCCGCCATTGTTGTTGTGGATGACAAGACGCTGAAGCTGAAAAAGGTAATCAAGGACAAACGCCTGATTACTCCGACCGGCAAGTTCAATGTTTATAACACCATGCACGATATTTATTAAGTGCAGGCAGACAGGCGGGGGTTGTCCCCGCCTGTATTTTTTAGTTATAAAAAAATACAGGATAGCTGACCCGGATGCTTTCATCGGTTTTCCTTCTTGTTCTGTGGCCCCCCTCATCGTTAGAGGTGGTTTGTGAGAACACGCCGGTCGGTTATTATTCGTTTTAGCCATTATCTAAAAACAGGACCCATGCCATGAAGTCAAAAGCATGTGTTTACCTGCTGGGAACCGGTCCCGGTGATCCCGATTTGCTCACAGTCAAGGCGCTGCGCCTTATGCAACAGGCCGACGTGGTGGTCTATGATCGTCTGGTCTCTGATGAAATTCTGCAACTGATCCCCGCCGGCACGACCCGGATCTATGTTGGCAAGCGTTCAGGCCGACACACCCTGGTGCAGGATGAAATCAACGCCCTGCTGGTCAATTTGGCCGAAACGGAACGCACTATTGTCAGGCTTAAGGGCGGCGATCCCTTTATTTTTGGCCGCGGCAGTGAAGAAGCACTGTATCTGGCAAAACATGGCGTGCGTTTTGAAGTCATACCGGGGGTTACCGCTGCATCGGCCTGCGCCAGCTATGCCGGGATTCCATTGACCCATCGCGGGCTGGCCAATAGCGTGCAATTTGTCAGTGGCCATGCGCAGAATAATCAACCCCTGGATCTTGACTGGGCCAGTCTGGCGGATGAGAACAGGACCCTGGTTATTTACATGGGGGTGGCGAACATCGGCTATATCAGCCGGCGGCTTATTCGGGCCGGGCTGCCGGCCGGCAGCCCGGTTGCGGCGATTGAAAATGGCGCAAGCCAACGTCAGCGTTGTCTGGTCTGCGAACTCTCGCAACTGCAGCAGCGGGTGATAGAGGAAGATCTAAAAGCGCCGGTTGTTTTTGTTATTGGTCGGGTGGTCAGTCTGGCCTCCGAGCTAAAATGGTTTGAGCATGGGTTTGCGATGGACGATGAGAGTGAGCTACATGCGCAGCATTACCCGGCCTGATCTCCTGCTCCTGTTTTTGCTGATGCCGGTATTTTCTGTACAGGCGGGAATTGACAGCACTCGCAGGATCGAACTGATTGCGCTGTTAAAACAGGACTGTGGTTCCTGTCATGGTATGACCCTGAAGGGTGGGCTGGGGCCGGCGCTGACGCCGATGGCGCTGAGGGGTAAATCACCACAGATGCTGGTGGATACCATTTTATATGGCCGTCCGGGTACGCCTATGCCGCCGTGGTCGAAGTTTTTAGCGCCGGAAGAAGTTCGCTGGCTGGTCGACAGGCTCTACACCGGGATTGAAAAGGATGAATAAGATAAAAAAGGGAATCCGCACCGGACTCCTGTTCGTGTTTGCCCTGCTGCTGTTTGCCTGCACGGGCATGACGCTGCGGGGTACAGGTGATCTGGCCGTCATCATCGAGCGGGCCAGCGGCAGTGTGTTGATTGTCGATACCACAAAGCGGATATTACTTGCACGGGTGGAGGGGCTGGGCGACCTGTCGCATGCTTCGGTGGTCTTTTCACGGGATGAACGGTTTGCCTTTGTATTTGGCCGGGATGGCGGGCTAAGCAAGGTGGACATCCTGGAACAGAAGCTGGTGAAACGAATCGTGCAGTCGGGTAATAGCATCGGTGGCGCTATTTCTCAGGATGGACGGCTGGTGGCGGTCTCCAATTATGAACCAGGCGGGGTGCGGGTGTTCGATGCAAATACGCTGGAATTGGTAGCGGATATTCCTGCGCGTGATGCTGATGGCAACTTATCCAAGGTCGTTGGGCTGGTGGATGCGCCAGGACAGCGTTTTGTTTTCAGTCTTTATGACGCCGGGGAAATCTGGATTGCAGATTTCAGCAAGGGCATGCAGCACGCGATCAAGAAATTCCACAAGGTAGGCAAACAGCCCTATGACGGCCTTATTACCTCGGACGGGCGTTACTATATTGCCGGGCTGTTTGGTGAGGACGGGCTGGCGTTGCTGGATCTATGGCGGCCACAGGCCGGGGTGAAACGCATTCTCGATCACTATGGCAAGGGCTGGCGGCGTATGCCGGTGTACAAGATGCCGCACCTGGAAGGCTGGGCGGTTGCCGATCAATATGCTTTTTTACCCGCGGTGGGAATGAATGAAGTCCTCGTTGTTCGGCGGCGTGACTGGAAGGAAGTAGCGCGTATTGCGGTGCATGGTCAGCCGGTGTTTGTCATGGCGCGTCCGGACGGGCGGCAGATATGGGTGAACTTCGCTTTCCCGAATAATGATACGGTCGAGATCATTGACACCCTTTCGCTGAAAAAAATTCAGACCCTGAAACCGGGCAAGGCAGTGCTGCACATGGAGTTTACCCCACGTGGTGAGGAAGTCTGGATTTCCGCCCGTGATGACAATCGGGTAACGGTTTACGACACAACCGACTTCAGTATTCGCGCCAATTTGCCGGCGCAGAGACCCAGCGGCATTTTTATGACCAGTCGGGCGCACCGGATCGGATTATAAGCAGGCGGGCATATGACAGTGGAAACCTCGGAAAAAAATCAGCAGCGCCTGGAACATCATCTGCTGAATGATTTTCAGCAGGGCCTGTCACTGAGCCCTACGCCCTTTGCCGACATAGCGAATGTGTTGGGGGTGACAGAGGATGAGGTGTTAAAGACGTTGCAGCAACAACAGGATAAAGGCGTCATCAGCCGGGTTGGTGCGGTGTTTCGACCCAACGGGGTGGGCGTGAGTACTCTTGCGGCCATGTCGGTTGCGGAGAAAGACGTCGAACGCGTGGCGGAAATTATTAATGCCTGCGAGGCGGTCAATCATAATTATCAGCGTGAGCACCATTACAACCTGTGGTTTGTATTGATGGCGGAAAATGAACAGATGCTGGCAGGTGTGATTGAAAGTATCGAACAACAGAGCGGCTATGCAGTGATGAGCCTGCCCATGCTGGAAGATTTTCATATTGATCTGGGCTTCGATATAAAATGGACATGAAAGTGAGCAAAACAGGCATGCAGGCGGCCTGCGTCGAGCTGGACGAGCAGGACAGAAAAATTGTCGCCGGGATCCAGTCCGGGCTGCCACTGGTGTCCCGTCCCTATGCCGAGATTGGCAAGGCTATCGGCATGCCGGAAGCCGAAGTGATCGAGCGTATCCAGGGCCTGCTTGAACGTGGCCTGATCAAGCGCATGGGCGTGGTTGTCCGCCATCGTGCACTGGGTTATCGCGCCAATGCGATGGTGGTCTGGGACATTCCCGATCAGCAGGTTTCGGAGCTTGGAAAGTGCATGGGCTGTTTTGAATTCGTGACCCTGTGTTATCGGCGGCCGCGTCGCCTGCCGGACTGGCGCTATAATCTGTTCACTATGATCCACGGGCGTAACCGTGAAGAAGTCATGGACAAGCTGGCTTTTCTTATTCGCCGCTGCCGGATTGAAAACATTGCACACGAGGTGCTGTTCTCCCGGCGCTGCTTCAAGCAGCGTGGTGCGATCTATCAACCTGCGTCGGATAAGGTTACGGACAGCCCTGAAGTATGATGCTGGATGCACTGGACCGGCAAATTATTAACACCCTGCAATCAGGTTTCCCGCTCTGCGATGAACCCTATGCCGAACTGGCCGCCGGACTGGGGGTCGATGAGCGGACCCTGTTACAGCGCCTGCAGCGGCTGCTGGATGAGCGGGTGCTAACGCGTTTTGGCCCGCTCTACCGGGCCGATCGCCTGGGCGGGGCGTTCAGTCTGGTGGCGATGAAAGTGCCCGAAGACAGGTTTGAACAGGTGGCGGAAATCGTCAATCGCTTTGCTGAAGTCGCACATAACTACCAGCGAGAGCACGTCTTCAATATGTGGTTTGTGCTGGCCACGGACAGCGCGGAACGGGTCGACGAGGTCAATCGCGAAATTGAAAAATGCTGCGGCCTGCCGGTCTATAATATGCCAAAGTTAAAGGAATATTTTATTCACCTCGATTTGAAGGTGGAAGAAGCGGATGGTTCGCCATGACGCTGCAGGTTGCCGATGAGGTGGAGTGCAATGGCATTGATGAGCTGGACAGGCGGATTATCATCGCGACCCAGACGGGTCTGCCACTGGTTTCTCGGCCCTACGATGTGCTTGCCCGTCAGCTGGGCATATCCGCTGAGGAACTGATGCAGCGAATACGTCGCATGCAGGATGGCGGCATTATCCGTCGCATCGGTGCGGTGCCGAATCATTATGCGCTGGGTTATCGCGCTAACGGCATGACGGTCTGGGATGTGCCCGATGATCGGATTGACAGTCTCGGTGAGAAAGTCGGCGCGCTGGAATTTGTTAGCCACTGCTACCATCGACCGCGCAGGTTGCCGGACTGGCCCTACAATCTTTTTGCCATGGTGCATGCACACAGCCGCGAGCAGGCTTTGCAGCATGTTGCGCAGATTGCCGAACTGCTGGCGGAGGCCGATCGTGGTCACGACGTCCTGTTCAGCACCCGTATCCTGAAAAAAACCGGGATGCGACTTAAGTGAGGTGAAGCATGTTCCGAATTTCTCAACATCTGCGTGAACTGGCCGAGGATCGCCTGGCGCAGCCGGATCGCCAACCGCCTGGTCCGGTCGTGATCTGGAATCTGGTGCGCCGTTGTAACCTCACCTGCCGTCACTGCTATTCGATTTCCGCGGATAAAGATTTTCCCGGCGAGTTGTCTACCGATGAAGTGTTTACAGCCATGGATGATCTGAAAGCCTTCCATGTGCCGGTGCTGATTCTGTCCGGCGGTGAACCGTTGTTGCGGGCGGATATTTTTGATATATCACGCCGCGCCAAAGACATGGGCTTCTATGTCGGGCTGTCTACCAACGGCACGATGATCGATGAGAACAATATCAGGCAGATTGCCGATATCGGTTATGACTATGTCGGTATCAGCATCGATGGCCTGCGCGAGACGCATGATTATTTCCGCCGCAAGCCGGGTGCGTTCGATGAATCCATGCACGGCATTCGTCTGTGCCGCGATGCCGGTATTCGCGTGGGCATGCGATTTACCATCACTACCGATACGGCGCATGAACTGCCCGCCCTGCTGCAGTTGATGGAAGAGGAACATATCGACAAGTTTTATTTATCCCATCTGAATTACGCCGGGCGTGGCAACAAGAATCGCAGGGAAGATGTGCATCATAAAATGACCCGCGAGGCCATGGATCTGTTGTTCGATACCTGCTGGGCGGATATTCAGGCGGGCAGGACGCGCGAGTTTGTCACCGGCAACAACGATGCGGACGGGGTTTATCTGCTGTTCTGGGTGGCGCGTCATTTTCCGGAAAAACTCGAGGCCATGCGCACGCGCCTGACCCAGTGGGGCGGCAATTCATCGGGCGTGAATATTTCCAATATTGATAATCTTGGCAATGTGCATCCCGATACCTTCTGGTGGAATTATAATCTGGGCAATGTCAGGCAGCGGCCTTTCTCACAAATATGGCAGGATAGCTCCGATCCATTGATGGCCGGACTCAAGTCCCGGCCGCGGCCATTGAAAGGCCGCTGTGCTGACTGCAACTACCTCGATATCTGTGGCGGCAATACCCGCGTGCGGGCCTACCAGCTCAGCGGTGACGCCTGGGAAGAAGATCCGGCCTGCTATCTCGATGACGAGGAAATCGGCGTTGAGCCGGGCGGCGCACGCCTGCAGAACCGACCCTGGAGTCGCAAGGAAACCGCTTGATGCGCTACTTTTTTTTGTTTTGCCTGCTGATAATTTTTTCTGCTTCATCCGTTATAGCCGGAACAGATAGCAAAATTGATGCTGCCCGGCTTTATCATAAGCACTGTGCTGAATGCCACGGCGAGGATCGCCTGGGCGGTATGGGTCAGGCCCTGTTGCCCGGCAATTTAAAGCGCCTGAAAAAAGAGAAGGCGGCAATGGTGATCCGGGATGGCCGCATCGCCACCCAGATGCCGGCGCTGGGTGACCGGCTCAGTGACGCCCAGATCGAGGCGCTGGTGACCTACATCTATACGCCACTGTCGTTCATGCCCAAATGGGGGTTGGCCGAAATGCGCGCCAGCCATGTTGTGCCCCATCCCTATCAGAGCCTGCCGGACAAGCCGGTTTTCGACGCCGATCCGCTCAACCTGTTTGTCGTGGTCGAACTGGGCGATCATCATGCCACTATTCTTGACGGCGATCGTTTTGAACCGCTGGTGCGATTTAAGACGCGCCTGAACCTGCATGGTGGTCCCAAGTATTCGCCCGATGGCCGCTATGTCTATTTCGCTTCACGCGATGGCTGGGTCAGCAAGTTTGACATGTACAACCTGAAAATCGTGGCCGAGATCCGCGCCGGGATCAATACCCGCAACCTGGCTGTCTCCGGTGACGGGCGTTATGTGATGGTGGGTAATTATCTGCCGCATACGCTGGTATTGCTGGATGCGCGCAACCTCGATCCGATTAGAATTTTTCCGGTTAGGGGGCTGAATGGCAAATCCTCCCGCGTCAGTGCGGTGTATGCTGCGCCTCCGCGCGGCAGCTTTATTGTCGCGCTAAAGGACATCCCCGAAGTCTGGGAGATCAGCTACCGGGATGATCCCGAGCCGGTCTATTCCGGCTATGTGCATGATTACCGCTATAAGGAAGGTTTTGCCGACAAAGGCCCGTTTCCCGTGCGCCGGATCAAGCTGGATGACTATCTGGATGATTTTTTCTTTGACCAGTCCTACACTAATTTGCTGGGCGCGGCGCGCAACGGCAAAAACGGTCAGGTCGTCAACCTTATCGTCGGCAGGAAAATCGCGGATCTGGACCTTTCCGGCATGCCTCATCTGGGCTCGGGCATTAGCTGGATGTATCAGGGACGCAGGATCATGGCTACGCCCAATCTTAAAAAAGCCGAAGTCAGCATTATTGATATGCAGAGCTGGAAAACTATCAAGCGCATCAGGACGCTGGGGCCGGGATTTTTTATGCGCAGTCATGAAAACTCGCCCTATGCCTGGGTCGATGTGTTTTTTGGTCCGGACCGGGATGCCGTGCACATTATTGACAAGAAGACGCTGGAGATAGTGAAAACCCTGCGACCGGCGCCGGGCAAGAACGCCGCCCATGTTGAATTTGATCGTGATGGTCGCCACGTGCTACTGAGCATCTGGGACAGGGACGGTGCGGTAATCGTCTATGATGCGAAGACCTTAAAAGAAATCAAACGCCTGCCCATGAACAAGCCTTCCGGCAAGTACAATGTTTACAACAAAACCCGCCGCTCCGAAGGCACCAGTCATTAAATCAGCTGGATGTATGCTGTTTGCAGTGAAAAACAGTAGGATGGGTAGAGCGAAGCGAAACCCATCAGCACACCTGGTTGTGCGGTTTCCCCCCGAATGCTAAATAGGCGTTCCAAATACCAGATCACTTGTGAATTTCCACGTTCGTGGTGAGTCCTTCGACAGGCTCAGGACGAACGGTAATTCCTAAAGTGGACTGGTATTTGGAACAGCTATTTAGAAGACAAATTTACAAACGATACCCCATAGCTTGCTGCGGGGCTGTTTGTTTCCTGATATTCTCCGATTACCATTTTATAAAATTAAGAAGATGCAATTGAATGACATCTGAATGGAGCAGCCTGAAACAGGCGCATGAGCATATTGTTCGTAAAGTTGCGCGAATCAGCCGGGCTGCGGGATATGGCCTGTTTGCTTTTCTTTCGGCGTGCTCATCGCAAAGCGGTGCGCCACTCAGTGAACCGGTGCGGGTCGATTACAACTTATTACTGAGCTTGCCGGCGCGGCCCATTTCCTATGAACAGAAGGTCAGGCCTGTGCTTGAACGGCGCTGCGTGGTTTGCCACGGCTGTTACGATTCGCCCTGTCAGTTGAAACTTTCAGCTTATGAAGGATTGACGCGGGGTGCGAGCAAGGCGCTGGTCTATGACAGCCGTCGTCTTTTGGGTATAGAACCGACACGCCTGTTTATTGATGCGAAAACAACCCGCGAATGGCGGGAGAAAAAATTTCACCCTGTTCTAAATGAAGTCAATCGTAAAGATCCGGAACAGAACCTGGAGAACTCACTACTCTACCGGATACTGCGTCTGAAGCAGTTACACCCGCAGCCGCGAGTCGGGCGCCTGCCGGACAGTTTTGATCTCAGCCTGGATCGCGAACAGCGCTGTCCGACGAATGATGAATTCGACGACTATGCGCGCAGGACGCCGACCGGGGGCATGCCCTATGCCATGCCGAACCTTCGCGAATCAGAATACCGGACCCTGGTGCAGTGGATAGCGCAGGGTGCGCCCCGGGATGAGCCGGTCGGGATATCAGCCGAGGCGCGCAGGCAGGTAGAAAAATGGGAAGCGTTTTTTAATGGAAGCAGTCTGCGGCAAAAACTGGTCAGTCGTTATCTCTATGAACACCTGTTTCTGGCCCACATTCACTTTGAGAATACGCCGGTGCGGGAATTTTTCCGCCTGCTGCGTTCGCGTACCCCGCCTGGCCAGGCGGTGGATGAAATTGCCAGCCTGCGGCCCTATGATGATCCCGGCGCTGATTTCTATTATCGCCTTGTGCCCTACACGCCGAGCATCGTAGCCAAGAATCATGTGGTCTATACGTTATCTGATGCGCGTATGCAGCGTTATGAAGAGCTGTTTTTTAAACCGGATTATACGGTTACGCGGTTGCCATCCTACCAGCCCGAAGTGGCGTCCAATCCGCTCAAGGCTTTCTCGGCTATCCCGCCGGGTTCACGCTACCGGTTTTTACTGGACGATGCGCGCTTTTTCATCGAAGGGTTTATCAAGGGGCCAGTCTGCCGGGGACAGGTGGCGCTGAATGTGATTGAAGACAGGTTCTGGGTAATGTTTATCAATCCCCGGCATAAAATGTTTTCCGATGATCCTGATTTCCTCGATTCGGTTTCTGACTATCTGCAATTGCCGGCCGAGCGTGGTGACACATTCAACATACTAAGCATCTGGACCGATTACTGGCAGCGTTACCAGAATTACGTGGAGGCGCGGGCAAAATATTTCAGTCAGATACCCACCGTCAGACTGGAGCAGGCGACAGAACATCTGTGGGATGGGGACGGCCACAATCGCAATGCCGCGCTGACTGTCTTTCGTCATTTTGACAGCGCCTCGGTCAGGCAGGGCTTAATCGGTGATTATCCCGAGACGGCCTGGGTAATTGATTATCCTTTATTTGAACGTATCCACTATTTGCTGGTCGCCGGCTTCAATATCTATGGCAATGCCGGTCATCAGCTCAACACTCGTTTGTATATGAATTTCCTGCGTATGGAAGGGGAAGACAATTTTCTGGCTTTCATCCCAGGTAGTCATCGTGAAGCGATCAGAGCTTCCTGGTATCAAGGTATGCGTTCAAAGCAGGAGTTGATATTCAGTACGCGTAAGGACTGGTTAAGTGTGGACAGGGTCACAGGCTATCAGAGTGATGATCCCCAGCGTGAGTTATATCAGCACATTCAGCAGCGGCTCGCGGCCGTGGCGCCCATAGACGACTATATTAATCGCTGTCATGACGGCCACTGTGCGGATACAGCGTTGCAGAATATTGAAAAACAGACAGACAGGATCATGCGCGAGGTTGCGCATATCCGCGGCGAAGTGATGCGTGTTTTTCCTGACCTGGCCTTCGTCCGAGTGAAAACTGGAACGGAACAGTATCTGGTCTATTCACTGATTCGGGATAAGGCCTACAAAAATCTATCTTTCTTTCTGGATGATGGCGAGGATACAGGACATAGTCTCCGGGATATTGAGAGTGACAGCATGACTGTGGTCAAAGGACTGGAAGGATCCTATCCCAATTTTTTCTTTGATGTAAAACTGGCGGATATTGAGCATTTCGCGCATGAGTATGCAGCCATACGCAACATGAAGGATTATGAACGCTTCGTTGCCCGCTTTGGCGTGCGTCGCACACAACCCGATTACTGGGAAGTTGCCGACTGGTTTCAGGCGCGCTATGCGCAGGAACAGCCGGTGCTGTCCGGCCTGCTGGATCTCAACCGTTACCACAACCGCTGAATCCAGGGTGATTTGGCCTGGCTGATAATTTTGATTGAACTATTGCTTCAGTCTTCCGTCGTAAGCGTAGAAATAATGGGTCTATAAAAATCTGGTTTTTGTTCTAAACTGAATAAAAGTCAGTGGTATGTCCAGGGTCTGTTGATCTTTCATCTATTGTCTGATTTTGGCTAATTTTAGCCCTGTCAGGACTAAAATTTTCTCAAAATCAGCCTGACATCTGAAAGATCAACAGACCCTGGCCTGGATTCAATCTTATCGGCAGAAAAATAAAGATTTTCCAGGCTACTAATAACAATATAATCAGGACGTCAGTGCATGCTATTTATTGCTTTTCCCGCCCTATATCTGAGTAAAAATGTAAGAATATTAAAATATAAGAATCTTGATATATGTCAAGGTTGCCGCTCTTGTTTGTGTAGATATTGAAGCCATTCCCGTTCAGGCACGAGTTTGAAAATGGCGAAAAACAGGATTAGTCGGGCACAGTTTCTGCGAGGCGACTATCGCGGTGGTGAGGTTGTCATACGCCCTCCCTGGTCGCTTTCGGAACACGATTTTGTCGAGCTCTGCACACGTTGTGGCGATTGTCTTGACGCCTGTCCTGAAAAAATTCTTATAGCCGGTCGCGGCGATTTTCCCCAGCTTGATTTTGCCAGAGGCGAATGCAGTTTCTGTCAGGCATGTCAGCGAGTGTGTCGCGAGCCGGTGTTTACTTCAACCGATCAACGCCCGTGGTTTTACCATGTCGAGATCAATGAATCCTGCCTGAGTAAAAATGGCGTGACCTGTGTCACCTGCGCCGAGCAATGTGAGGTTGAGGCGATTCACTTTATTCCCCGTGTCGGCAGCGTGCCGCAGCCGCAGGTCAGCGCATCGGTATGCACCGGCTGTGGCGCCTGTTACCGGCCCTGTCCGGCCCACGCAATTGCATTCAAGAAATCTCAGCTTATTTCCGATAAACAACCCAGTCAGCGATTGGAGACCTAATCTATGAATATCAGCGGCGTACTTGTTCATGCCCGACCCGAACGGGCCGAGGCGGTAAAAGCGCAGTTACTCAAGATTCCCGGTGTTGAAGTACATGCCGTCACACACGAGGGGCGTCTGGTGCTGAGCATCGAAGCTGCGCACGCCGGACAGATGGCCGACACCATGGTGGCCTGCCAGAATGTGGCGAATGTGCTGTCAGCGGCAATGATTTATCACCATGATGAAGATCTGGATGAAGATGAAACAGTTTCAGAAACTATCAATCCATCAGGCCTGGGAAACAAATCCAGCAATGACTGGAACGTACAGGAGACATCAAAATGAAATTGAGCAGAAGAAGTTTTATCAAGAACAACGCGATTGCAGCCACTGCGGCGGCGGCCGGGATTAGCCTGCCCGGCGCCTCGGCGCTGGCGAAACATGTGGACAACAAAATTCGCTGGGACAAGGCGCCCTGTCGTTTCTGCGGCACCGGTTGCAGCGTACTGGTGGGCACCCGTGGGGGGCGTGTGGTGGCGACCCAGGGTGATCCGGATTCGCCGGTCAACCGCGGTTTGAACTGCATCAAGGGGTACTTCCTCTCCAAAATCATGTATGGCAAGGATCGTCTGACCAAACCGCTGTTGCGCATGAGCAATGGCAAGTATGACAAGCAGGGTGAGTTCACGGAGATTTCCTGGGATCAGGCTTTTGATGTCATGGCTGAAAAATGGAAAGAAGCACTGAAGAAAAAAGGCCCGACTTCGGTGGGCATGTTCGGTTCCGGTCAGTGGACGGTGTGGGAAGGGTATGCGGCTTCGAAGTTATTTAAAGCCGGTTTTCGTTCAAACAATCTTGATCCCAACGCCCGTCACTGCATGGCCTCGGCGGTGGGCGCGTTCATGCGGGGGTTTGGCTCGGATGAACCGATGGGCTGTTATGATGACCTGGAACATGCTGATGTGTTTGTGCTCTGGGGTGCGAACATGGCCGAGATGCATCCTATCCTCTGGTCGCGTCTGTCGGATACCCGCCTGACCAAAGACGGTTGTGAAGTGCATGTGCTCTCCACCTTTAAACATCGTTGTTTTGATCTGGCCGACAATGGCATGGTGTTTACACCCCAGACCGATCTGGCCATCCTCAATTACATCGCCAACTATATTATTCAGAACAAGGCCTATAACAAGGACTTTATTGGCAAGCATGTCAACTTTACCAAAACAGTCACTGATATCGGTTACGGTCTGCGCCCGGAACACCCGCTGGAGAAAAAGAAAACCGGTAAGGGAGGCAAGCTGAGCAAAATCAGCTTTAGGGAATATGCCAGATCGGTGGAAAAATATACCCTGGACTATGCTTCGGAACTAAGTGGCGTGCCAAAGGAAAAGCTTCTGCGGCTGGCGAAAGTCTATGCCGATCCAGATAAAAAAGTAGCTTCCTACTGGACCATGGGCTTCAACCAGCATACCCGTGGAGTCTGGGTCAATGGTCTGCTCTATAACGTGCATCTGTTAATGGGCAAGATCTCCGAGCCGGGCAACAGTCCCTTCTCCCTCACCGGCCAGCCTTCGGCCTGCGGCACGGCGCGCGAAGTGGGCACCTTTGCACATCGCCTGCCGGCGGACCTGGTGGTAAAGAAAAAAGCGCATCGTGATTTTGCCGAGAAGGTATGGAAATTGCCGCAAGGCACTATTCCAGCCAAACCCGGTTATCATGCGGTATTGCAGAACCGGATGCTCAAGGACGGCAAGCTCAGTGCCTACTGGGTTATGTGTAATAACAATGTGCAGGCGGCGGCCAATTTCAACGAGGAAACCTGGCCCGGTTATCGCAATCCGGAAAACTTCATCGTGGTCTCGGATCCCTATCCGACGGTGACCGCACAGGCGGCAGATTTGATTCTACCCACGGCCATGTGGACAGAGAAGGAAGGCGCCTATGGTAATGCCGAACGCCGCACCCAGTTCTGGCGTCAGCAGGTAAAAGCTCCGGGTGAATCTAAATCTGATCTCTGGCAACTGGTGGAATTCTCGAAACGCTTTACGGTGGAAGAAGTCTGGCCGGCCGAGCTGATCGCGAAGAAACCCGAACTTAAAGGCAAGACCCTGTACGAGGTGCTGTTCCGCAACGGCAATGTTGATAAATATCCCGCGCAGAAAATAACCGACAGCGCCGGCAATGTTTATGACAACGATGAAATGGAAGATTTTGGCTTCTATTTGCAAAAGGGGTTATTCGAAGAGTATCGCATCTTCGGCACTCAGGGGCCGAAGAAGGGTCACGATCTGGGCGAGTTCGATAGTTATCACAAGACGCGCGGCCAGCGCTGGCCGGTGGTTAATGGCAGGGAAACCCTCTGGCGTTACCGCGAAGGTTATGATCCCTATGTAAAGAAAGGCGAGAAGGTGGAGTTTTATGGTAAGCCTGATGGCAAGGCTAATATTATTTTTGCGCCGTATGAGCCGCCTGCAGAAAGTCCAGACCAGGAATATGACCTGTGGCTGTCCACCGGCCGTGTGCTGGAACACTGGCATTCCGGCACCATGACCCGGCGTGTACCGGAACTCTATCGCGCCTTCCCGGATGCGGTGGTGTTCATGCACCCTGATGATGCGAAGGCGCGTGGTTTGCGTCGTGGTATGTCCTGCAGGCTCAGCAGTCGGCGTGGTGAGATCAAGCTGCGGGTGGAAACCCGTGGTCGTAATCGACCCCCCAGGGGGCTGGTATTCGTGCCCTGGTTCGATGCCGGGCGTCTGATCAACAAGGTCACCCTGGATGCGACTGATCCCCTGTCGAAGGAAACGGATTACAAGAAGTGTGCTGTGAAGATTGAAAAGGTCTGATCGCAGTCCAGGATCAGGCTACGTGGACATATTTTACATTCAAGCCGTTAATTTTTGGCATGAATAAGGAGAGCAGATGATGAAGAAAAAACTGTACATTGGAGTCGGCGCATTAGCCGGATTACTATTGCTTGCTCCGCAGGTCATGGCGCAGTCGGATGTGGTTACCTCGTTGCGCGGTCATACTGCGCCGAATGAAGATTCAAGGGTTCCCATGACCAGGAGATGGCAGCGTGATCGTGATCCGATTGAACGTGACTATGTGCAGCAGCCACCGCTGATTCCCCATTCCACCAAGGGCTACAGGATCAACATCAAGTTTAACAAGTGTCTCACCTGTCACAGTTGGTCCAACTACAAGGAAGCCGGCGCCACCAAAATCAGCCAGACGCACTTCAGCGACCGTGATGAAAATGTGCTGGCGAATATTGCGCCGCGGCGCTATTTCTGCAATCAGTGCCATGTTCCGCAGATGGATGCCAAACCGCTGGTAGAGAATACCTTTGAGCCGGTAAGAAGCCTCAAAGCCCATCACTGACATATGGATTTTTTGTCCTGTGACTTTGCATGGCGAGAAAATTTTTAATTAACAGCGAGAAAGAATCATGGCTGACAAGCAACATACACCGCAGCGTGGCGGTATCTGGGATATGTTCAAACGCTCCAGCTCCCGATATTCAATGGGGGGGCTGTTATTAACCGGTATTGCAGCCGGGGTGATCTTCTGGGGTGGATTCAATACTGCGATGGAAGCGACTAACAAAGAAGGCTTCTGTATTTCCTGTCATGAGATGCGCGACTACGTCTATGAGGAATACAAGGACACAGTGCATTACAGCAACCGCACGGGTGTGCGCGCCACCTGTCCGGACTGCCATGTGCCAAAGGAATGGACCTACAAGATGATGCGTAAAATTCAGGCCAGTAACGAGCTTTGGCACAAGGCTCTGGGTAGCATCAATACAGCGGAGAAATTTGAAGCCAAGCGTCTGCAACTGGCGCGCAATGTCTGGCGGACCATGAAGAAAACAGATTCCCGTGAATGCCGCAACTGCCACAATTTTGAGTCTATGGATTACACTGAACAGGGACGGCGCGCGGTCGTTCAGCATGAGAAAGGACTGGCCGGTGACAAGACCTGTATCGACTGTCACAAGGGCGTTGCTCATTCCCTGCCCGCTATGTATGAAGAAGATCCCAGCGCCGCGATTGGTCAGTAACCATCGTCTTCGTCGGCTGGATTTGGCCATCTGTCAGGGGAAAGGGAATTCCTGCAGCCGAAACCCATTGGCTTTTTTTGATCTGCGTCAAGAACATCTGCCACCAGGCTCATAAAATTGACCGTTTCGGCTGAAATATAGCCATTCGAACGGACTGATTCATTGCGTACTACATATGTCGTTGGAAACAAACCTTTAATCCGGGAGCGTAACGCCGGATGATACTCTCCCGTTATGTTCACACCTTCGGCCAGGCGATGCTGGCGCGCTACGGGGAGCGGGTGCATAAACTGGCCATCGATGCCGCGTTTACCTGCCCCAACCGTGACGGCAGTAAGGGTATTGGCGGCTGCACATTCTGTAATAACCAGTCCTTCAGTCCCAATAGCCGTCAGCCAGCGGCGCTGGAAGAGCAGATTGAGGCGGGTCGGCGGGTGATTGGCAAACGCACCGGCGCGCGCAAATATCTGGCGTATTTTCAGGCCTATACCAATACCTATGCTGAGGTAAACGACCTGCGTACACTGTATGATCGTGCGCTGGCCGAAGAGGATGTCATTGGCCTGTCCATCGGCACGCGCCCGGACTGTGTGCCTGACCGGGTGCTGGATCTGTTGCTGGACTACCAGCAGGCCGGTCATGAGATCTGGCTGGAGCTGGGACTACAGTCCAGTTTCAATGCCACCCTGGCACGGGTCAATCGTGGGCACGGCTATGAGGAATATGTGGCGGCAGTGAAAGCCGCGCGCAGCCGGGGCCTGCAGGTTTGCACTCACCTGATTGCAGGTCTGCCGGGCGAGACGGCTGAGAATGTACACACCAGCCTGCAGCGGGTGCTGGAACTGGGCGTGGACGGCCTGAAGATTCATCCTCTGCATGTGGTCAAGGGGACACAGCTGGCGAATGAGTGGCGGCGTAAGGAATTTACGCCGATTAGCCTGCAGGATTATGTGCTGCTGGTTGCTGACATGGTTGAACAGACGCCGGCCGAGATTATTTATCACCGCCTGACGGGTACCGCATCGGAATCCATTTTACTGGCGCCGTCCTGGTGTTCGATGAAATGGCGGGTATTAAACGCGATTGCCGAGGAGTTGCAGCGGCGCGGAAGTTATCAGGGTATGGCATTTGGAGAACAGGTGAATGGTTGCAGTTAAGAGCAAGATTGAACTGGTATGTCCGGCGGGCAGCCTGCCGGCTTTACGCGCGGCCATCGACAATGGCGCCGATGCGGTATACATGGGCTTTCGTGATGACACCAATGCGCGTAATTTTCCGGGACTGAATTTTGGTGAGGCCGAAGCTCGTAAGGGTATCGACTATGCGCATGAAAAGGGCAGCAAGGTGCTATTGGCATTGAATACCTATCCCCAGCCGCAGCATTTCGAGCGCTGGACCCAGGCGCTGGCGCATGCCGATAGCCTGGGCGTGGATGCGGTGATCCTCGCCGATCCCGGACTGATGCAGTATGCCACCGAACATTTTCCTGATTTGCGTCTGCACCTGTCGGTGCAGGGATCGGCTACCAATCGTCATGCGATTGCCTTTTATCATAAACATTTCAATATTCAGCGGGTGGTGTTGCCACGGGTGCTTTCCCTGCGCCAGGTGAAAAGCGTCATCGACAGCAGCCCGGTCGAGGTGGAAGTCTTTGGTTTTGGTAGCCTGTGTGTGATGGTGGAGGGCCGCTGCGCTCTGTCTTCCTATGTCACCGGCGAGTCACCCAACACCTGTGGGGTGTGTTCGCCGGCAAAAGCCGTGCGCTGGGAAGAAACCCCGCAGGGACGTCAGTCACGCCTGAATGGTGTGCTGATCGACCGTTACCAGAAAGACGAAGCGGCCGGTTATCCCACCCTGTGCAAGGGCCGCTTCAAGGTAAAAGGCGACAAGGTGTTTTACGCCATGGAGGAACCCACCAGCCTGAATACGCTGGAGATTCTGCCGGAACTGGCGAAAATGGGGATTGCCGCGATCAAGATAGAAGGACGTCAGCGCAGCCCGGCCTATGTGAAACAGGTGACAAAGGTTATGCGTACCGCGCTGGATCACTGCCAGCAGGATCCCGACAATTATTCACCCGCGGCTGACTGGGTTTCGGCGCTCGATCATGTTTCCGAAGGCCGCTCGCATACGCTGGGCGCCCTGCATCGGCCGTGGCAATAGATACAGGGACAAGTAGCCAGGGACGAGGGACGAGGAAAACCGTTTGGTAGGGTGGGCACGTTTTTTGTGCCCACGCGGGTACTATAAATTAGGTAAAGAATATGAAGTTGTCGTTAGGCCCATTGCAGTATTTCTGGCCAAAAGAGAAAGTCTTTGAGTTTTATAAACAGGTGGAAGACTGGCCGGTGGATATTGTTTATCTGGGCGAAGTCGTCTGCGCCAAGCGTCGTGAACTGAAGCTGGAAGACTGGTTAGAGATTGCTGAACGGTTAAGTGCTGCGGGTAAAGAGGTTGTGCTCTCGACCCTGATTCTTCTGGAAGCCGATTCAGAGTTGTCGCGGCTGGAAAAAATATGTAGCAATGGTCGCTACAGCGTTGAGGCGAACGATATCTCGGCCGTGCATCTGCTGGACGGGAAAAACAAATTCGTCGCCGGGCCGCATATCAACAGTTATAACGCCGGAACCCTGAATGTCCTGCATGCCTGTGGCGCCGAGCGTTGGGTGATGCCACTCGAGCTGGGACAATCCACCTTACAGCGGCTGGTGGCGGAAAAGCCGGTGGCGCTGGAAACCGAGGTGCTGGTTTATGGTCGTTTGCCGCTGTCGTTTTCCGCCCGCTGTTTCACCGCCCGCGCGGATAACGTGCCCAAGGATCAATGCGAGTTGCGTTGCATCAGTGACGAGAATGGCCTGCCTTTACAAACCCAGGAAGGTCAGGAACTGTTTACCGTCAATGGCGTCCAGTTGCAGTCCGGTGTGCCCTGCAACCTGATAGGAGAAATGGACGTTCTGAGGGAAATGGGCGTGGAGGTATTACGACTGTCACCCGAAGCCGGATCGATGGCGGAGCTGGTCAACCTGTTCCGTGACGTTGCCGATCAAACGCGCAGTAGCACAGAAGCGGTAGAGCTGATGCACAAGCAATTTGAACAACAGGAATGGTGCAACGGTTTCTGGCATGAGGAGGCTGGCATGAACTGGAAAGAAGAGCAGATACAGGCGTAGGTTGGGCAGAGTAAAACGAGGCCCAACAATCAGCAGGCATATTACAGTGTATAAAAATTAATATATATAATGACCAAATCAACGAAGGCAGCCCTTTTGTCAGCTTTGGTGTTTCCGGGCGTTGGACATCTTTTCCTGAAAAAATATGTTTCTGCTGTAGTCCTGGCTGGTGCTGCGTTTGGCGGGATTTATTATTTGCTTACGATAATGGTCGAAAGGGCCTTACAAATAACGGCAAAAATTCAAACGGGCGAGATGCCACTGGATGTTGCCGGAATGACAGAATTAATATCGAAGCAGGCAACGGGCGCTGAAGCTCAATTACAAAATATGGCCACGGCTGTGTTCATCATTTGCTGGCTAATCGGTATTGTTGATTCCTGGCGAATCGGTCGCAAACAGGACAAAAAACCGTAGGTTGGGCTGAATGAAATGAAGCCCAACAGTCCCGTGCCCACCCGGTTTTTTTTCGTTCACTGTTAATATAAAGCCATGGTAACTACTCACACCCCCAGATGCCCGTCATTCCGGCATGGGGTTAGCCGGAATCCATTTCTGTAAAGCCGCTGGATTCCGGCTAAAACCGTGCCGGAATGACGAATAGGTACTGTTCTATAATCTGAGGGGAAAGTAGTTACAAGCCATGAATATTGTGAAAGCAGATAACCTGGCCTGCCCCCTTGGTGGTGAACGGCTTGAATTGCATGAGAAGCAGCTGGTTTGTGTCAACGGACATACGTTTGATATCGCGCGTCAGGGCTATGTCAATTTACTACCCGTACAGCATAAAAGAACGAAGCATCCGGGCGATAGCAAAGAGATGGTCTCGGCACGTTCGCAATTTTTGAATTCAGGCGTATATGCTTCTGTGGCTAATAAGCTGGCGGAAATTATATTTACACGTCTCGTGGATAGTAAAAAAATCTGCCTGATGGATGCGGGTTGTGGAGAGGGGTATTATTTTGATTATGTGTTTAATTACCTCAAAGATAAAAATGGTTGTGCTGACCTGTCCTTTATCGGCCTGGATATATCGAAAGCCGCGATAACCGAGGCTGCAAAAAGGAACAAACAGATAAGCTGGATCGTGGGCACCAACAGGCAACCACCGATTGACGCTGCTAGTGTCGACATTGTTTTATGCGTATTTGGATTTCAGAGTTTTGAAGGGTTTAATAAAATATTAAAACCGGGAGGCAAGATTATTCTGGTTGAGCCTGGAGTCGATCATTTAAAGGAGTTGCGGGAAATAATTTACCCCGAAGTTAAAAAGTCGCAACCACAGGATCTTTCTTATCTTGAAGGCAGTGGGTTTTCGATGCTGGATAGACAGCCGCTTCAATTTAAAACAGGGGCCATCAATAATGAGCAAATTAATAATTTACTTTTAATGACGCCACATTTCTATCGAGCGACAAAAGAAGGTCGGGAAGCTGCGGTTAATTTGAAAGAACTGGATTTAACGGTAGATGTTGTTTTTAGAGTGTTGGAAAAAAAATAACGCCATTGAGTTTCGCTCTGGGGTTAAATAGGCGTTCGAAATACCAGTCCACTTGTGAGTTTCCACGTTCGTGGTGAGCCCTTCGGCTTCGCTCAGGAGAGCCTTGTCGAACCATGAACGTGGAAATACTGTAAATTGAGTGCTTAATCTGCTTGTCCTTCGACAGGCTCAGGACGAACGGTAATTCCTAAAGTGGACTGGTATTTGAAACAGCTATTTAAACTATTGCGGCATTGACGGGCACCGCGTCTGCCTGAAGGCGGACCGACAATGAATGCGCCAATGTGGGTTGCTTATTCGACACATTGACTGCGCAGATATTCTTCATAAGTACCGCTGTAGTTGCTTATTCCAGTGGCTGTTAACTCAATAATCCGGGTCGCCAGTGATGAGACAAACTCCCGGTCGTGGCTTACAAACACCAGGGTGCCGGGATAATTCTCCAGGGCAAGGTTGAGGGATTCGATTGACTCCATATCCAGATGGTTAGTCGGCTCATCCATGACTAAAACATTTGGCTGTTGCAACATGAGTTTGCCGAATAGCATTCGCCCCTGTTCACCACCGGAAATTTTGCTCACGGATTTTTTGATTTCATCCTGAGAGAACAGCATCCGGCCCAGTACCGCACGGACCGATTGCTCGTCATCCTGAGGTTTCATCCACTGGCTCATCCAGTCAAATAATGACATGTCGTTACTGAAGTCTTCTGAATGATCCTGTGCATAGTAGCCAATGTTAATGTTTTCAGACCATTTGACCTTGCCGCTATCCGGTGGGAGGTCGTGTACCAGGGTACGTAACAGGGTTGTTTTACCGATACCGTTGGGACCGATCACGGCTACGCGTTCGCCTACTTCCAGCAACATGCTTAGATCGGTAAATAATGACTGGTCATCGAATCCCTTGCTCAGGTTTTCCAGTTCAAGCGCATTGCGATAGAGTTTTTTCTCCTGTTCAAAACGAATGAACGGATTTTTACGGCTGGAGGGTTTGACTTCTTCGAGTTTTATTTTTTCAATTTGTCTGGCGCGTGAGGTTGCCTGTTTGGCTTTTGAGGCATTGGCGGAAAAGCGGCTGACAAATGATTGAAGTTCGTTTATCTGGGCTTTTTTCTTCGCATTGTCGGACAACAGGCGTTCACGAGCCTGGGTGGATGCGGTCATGTACTCATCGTAATTACCGGGGTAAACGCGTAGCTCACCGTAATCCAGATCAGCCATGTGTGTGCATACGCTATTTAAAAAATGACGATCATGCGAAATGATAATAATGGTGCTGTTGCGCTCGTTGAGCATTTTTTCCAGCCAACGAATGGTGTTGATATCCAGGTTATTGGTGGGTTCGTCGAGTAGCAAAATGTCCGGGTTTGCGAACAGCGCCTGAGCGAGTAGTACGCGCAATTTCCAGCCCGGTGCGACGGTACTCATCAACTCGTTATGCTGGTGCAGCGGGATTTCGAGGCCTAACAATAATTCACCTGCACGGGATTCGGCGGTATAACCGTCCAGTTCGGCAAACTCGACTTCCAGATCAGCCACCGCCATGCCATCTTCTTCACTCATTTCGGCAAGCGAATAGATGCGGTCGCGTTCCTTTTTTATTTGCCAGAGACGATCATGGCCCATGATTACCGTATCCAGCACCGTATCGTTTTCAAAAGCAAACTGATCCTGCCCCAGTTTGCCGACATGTTCATTCACATCGACTGAGACATTGCCTGAAGTGGGTTCCAGGTCACCGCCCAGTATTTTCATAAAGGTGGATTTACCACAGCCGTTGGCGCCAATCAGGCCATAGCGATTGCCATTGCCAAATTTGACGGAAATGTTTTCAAACAAGGGCCTGGCCCCAAATTGCATGGTGATATTAGCTGTCGTAATCAAGGGAAACTTCCGGGAGGGATATAAATACGGGTAAAAAGGTCGCGCATTATGCCATAGAGAGGTTGCTCACGAAAACGAAAAAAGGGCGGTGAGGGGTTTAAATTCGAGGCTGCAGACAGGATCTGTCTGTTTAAGACGGAATTTCTCTAATCGTCTGGAAACTTATTTCGTAAACATACTTCTACTTTTGAAGGGGGTATTGAAAAGAATCTGCCTCAGGAATTAACCATCGCACCGATGTGGCGACTCAGATCCAGACGCTTGAGCTGCGCTGCAAGGCGGATTCCAACGGCCTCGCCGATAAATGCCTTGAAGTGAGCTTCAGAGTCAAATTCCATCGCATCGATCATATTTTTCAAATAGAGTCCGTCTTCGGTATTTCCTTCCATACTTAGCTGGCGGGCAAAGAACAGGGTGTCCGGATCTTCATTACGAGTTGCGAGTAGCAGGAAATGATTCAGTTTGCCGCTAATATGTATTTCCGGATCGCCCTGTAAATGATCGGGCAGGAAGCGCCCATCCTGAATACGGAAACGCCAGGTATTGCCCGTATCAGTGATTGTCAGCCACAGTCGTTTACCCTGTAACTGTTCCAGCCGGGAGTTGAAACATTGCCCTTTCATAAGGTGGTTGAAGCTGTGGCTAAGCAGCCGGGAGTGGATAGCATCCGGGATGCCGCGCAGGGCAAGCTTCAATGGCCAGAGGGGAAGTTTCATTGCGTACTTACCGATAGTAAAAAAATAGATGCCATACCCTATGGCAGACAGGTGGGAAATAAACTGATCTGGATCAAGATTTATATTTTTAGCGACATGCGCACCAGCGCCGCCAGCGAGTTGGCCTGCATTTTTTCCATTACGCGTGAGCGGTGAACTTCAACGGTTTTGATGCTGATATTCAGCGTCGCGGCAATCTGCTTGTTGGACATGCCCAGCACAATCTTGTCCATAACTTCTTTTTCCCGCGAAGTCAGGGTCTCGAAGCGGGCGCTGAGCATTTCATGAATGGAACGCTGCTCCTGCTGATGTTCGCAATACTGTACCGCCATACGGATGCTGTCGAGGATAACTTTGTCGTCAAAGGGCTTTTCGACAAAATCAAAAACACCATCCTTCAATGCTTTCACCGCCATGGAAATATCACCATGCCCGGTGATGATGATCACAGGCATCTGGAAATCCACCTGTGACAGTTTCTGATATAGTTCCAGACCGGACATGCCAGGCATGCGAATATCGGCAATTACACAACCCAGCTTGTGGTCCGGGATGTTTTCGAGAAAAGACTCGGCGGTTTCAAATGCAGCGGCATCGTAGTCGGCTGATTTCACCAGCCAGGCGAGGGAATCCCGCATGCCCTTGTCATCATCAATAATATAAATACAGAAATGTTGATTATCCATTAGCTGTCTTTCCTTAATGGCAGGGTGAACCTGAAGGTGGCGCCGGCCTGATTTGATTTTGTCACCAGTTCCAGTGTGCCGCCATAGTTTTCGATAATGGTTTTACAGATAGACAGGCCGAGTCCCAGCCCTTTGGCCTTCGAGGTAAAGAAGGGGTCAAACAGGCGCAGCCGAATATCATTAACAACCCCCGGTCCTGTGTCGCTGACGCTAACCTGGACGAAACCTGCAGCATCAGTGCGCGCATATATTCGGATCAACTGGTAATAAGAGTTGGCCTGCTCCATCGCTTCGATGGCATTGAGTATCAGGTTGGTAATGACCTGTTCTATCTGTATGGTGTCTGCATAGACAGTGGGCAGATCAGGTTCACAGTCTGTTTCAAATTGCAGCTGGCGGGAGTGGGTGGTCGCATGGATAAAGGTGGTTACGCGCTCAATCAGTGCCGCAAGTTCAATTCCCTGGATATGTACATCTTCTTTACGCACGAAGGCGCGCATGCGTTTGATGATCCTGGCGGCGCGTTCCGCCTGAGTAACAATCTGTTCAAATAGCTCGCCGGTTTCCACGACTGAGAGGCTGGATTCTGCGAGGCGGTTTTTGCCGCCATTGGCATAGATTAGAATAGCCCCCAGCGGCTGGTTGATTTCGTGGGCGATGCCAGAGGCCATTTCACCCAGCGTCGCCATACGTGTGGAGTGAGCCAGTTCTGTCTGCTGTTGGCGCAGGTTGGCATTGGTTTCAGCCAGGCGTTGTTCCGCCAGTGTCTGTTCGGTAATGTCCTGTAGAATTCCGTAGACATATTCGGGGCGTCCTGCATTATCATATATGACTTCGGCCTGATGCCAGAGATTGACCGTCACATCGTCTTTTGCCATCAGTTGGTGCTTGATATCAAATGTTGCATGCTCATACAGGGCGCTGTTCATCTTTTCACGGAAGGCGATACGATCCTGCGGATGCACATGTTGCAGCAGTCCCTGAAAGCTGCGATCGGTTTTGTCTTCCCGGCAACCCAGCATACAGGCCATTTCATCGGAACAGTTGAATTCACCGGTAATGAGGTTCCATTCCCAGAAGCCCAGCTTTGCCATGCGCTGTGCCTGCCGCAGCTGCCGCCTGCTTTTGGCCAGGTGCGTACGAACCGTTTCAGCTGAGGCGATAACGGGTTGCAGGCGGGCGAGTGCGACCAGCAGTAGCAGGGAAGCGATGATTGCCATAATTTCGGCAAACAGTTGCGGTGAATGGAACTCATGGCCGCTGAGGTGTAGATAGAATTCACTTAGTCGGCGCAGCAGCATGAGGCTGATGGCCAGCGCCAGCAGCAGCCAGGGAGTGCGCCAGCCGGTTGCACGCAGCAGGCGTAAGGTTTGAATCACGGCAGCCGCCTGGAGCAGAATTGAGCTAATCAGTAGCGTGCCGTACAGCATGGGGTGTGCCTGGTCTCTTATATCAGTTGTTTTGCTAAGAAAATGACAACAGCTTTACTTAAGTTATTTTTACTGAAAGCATCATCATCTTATCAAATTTGGCGGTAAAAATAAGTAAAATATGGGCAGGCGAAACTTGTGCAGGGATAAGCCTGCTGCGGCATAAGGCTCTGCGCCTCTTTCTCCTGGGGCGTGGTGAATCTGGCCTTGACCAGGGTGCGGGTCAATTGTTACGCAGATGAGATAGACGTTTCATTGAATGACTGTGTATCGGATATGGGTATCCTGGCGCGTTAACGTCCTGCATCCAGGTTGCGCCTATTTAGTCCGGGAATCGTGATTTTTCTTGAAATCTTCAGCATGGCGGCTAAATTAAAATAGCGCACTTTGCATCCGAGCTTACGCTTTCGCTGCTACCGGATTGAGTGGGCAACCACCCTAATCCAGACTGGAGCAGGCATGACTATCGTTGCAACCCCTGATGTCCATGCCATCGCTGTATACGCGCTGATTATAGGCGCGCTGTACCTGTTTACGCGTGAACGCCTGCCTCTGGAAACATCGGCTCTGTTGGTGCTGGTTTTGCTGACGACTGGTTTTGAGTTATTTCCCTATCAGCGGGATGGAGAAACCTTACGTGCGGTCGATTTTTTTAGCGGCTTCGGTCACGAAGCTCTGATTGCCGTGAGTGGGCTGATGATAGCCGGGCAGGGCCTGATGCGTACCGGAGCTCTGGAACCCATTGGCCGTTTTTTATCGCGCATGTGGCTGGTTAGTCCGATGATGTCGTTGCTGTTGACCATGGTGGCCGCAGCCAGTCTCAGCGCCTTCATGAATAATGTGCCGATCGTCGTGTTGCTGTTGCCGATACTGATCAGCGTGTCATTGCGTACGGGCAAACCGGCGTCCGGCATGCTGATGCCAATGGGGTTTGCCACCCTGATCGGGGGTACGACTACTACGATTGGGACATCCACCAATTTACTTGTGGTATCCGTTGCTGCTGACCTTGGCATGCCGCGACTAAGTATGTTTGATTTTTTTGTTCCGGCCGTGATCTCGGGAGGTCTGGCGATTCTGTATCTATGGTTAATCGCGCCACGTATATTGCCGGCCCGCGTTACCCATCTGGCCGATACGTCACCGCGTGTATTCGCCGCCTTATTGCATATTCCTGAGGGCAGTTTCGCTGATGGTAAATCCTTATCCGAGATTATCAACAAGACCGACGGCGCAATGAAAATTGAGCGTGTTCACCGAGGGCAGGATACTGTCATATTGCCATTGCCCGATGCCATCATCAAAGCCGGCGATAGATTGAGTATTCAGGACACACCGGAACAATTGAAAGAGTTTGAGGATGTACTCGGCGCCAATCTGTACTCGGGTGAGAAGCCCGTAGCAAAAGACAATCCGCTGAGTGCTGGAGAACAGCAGTTAGCAGAAATTGTTGTTACCCAGGGTTCGCCTCTGGAAGGTCGGACGTTGAGTCGCGCGTATTTTAAAGATCGCTACCATTTGATGTTGCTGGCAATACATCGCGTTGGCTGGGCTGCGTATACCTGGCGTCAGAATCTGGGCGATATCCGCTTGCGTATCGGTGACGTTTTGCTGGTTCAGGGAGATCGTGAGCAAATAAGTTTGATAAAACGTAATGGCGCCTTGCTCGTGCTTGATGCGACAGCCGATCTGCCGCGAACCAATAAGGCTTATCTTGCCCTGACGATCATGATGTCCATAGTACTGGTTGCTGCGCTGGGTATTATGCCTATCTCGATCAGTGCCGTGGCTGGTGTGACTGTGATGATCCTGACTGGCTGCCTGAGCTGGCGCGATGCGGCGAATGCGCTTAGTAAACCCGTTATAATGATCGTCGTTGCCAGCCTTGCAATGGGCAGTGCTTTGCTCAAAACCGGGGGTGCGGATTATCTGGCCTACGTCTTTGTCAGCTTGGTCTCGGGTATGTCGGCTACGCTAATGATTGGCAGCCTTATGCTGGTTATGGTCGTGTTGACCAACATTGTCACCAACAATGCCGCTGCGGTAATAGGCACACCCATTGCAATCAGTATCGCCAATCAGCTTGGTTTACCGGCAGAACCCTTTGTTCTGGCGGTGCTGTTTGGCGCCAACATGAGTTACGCCACGCCCATGGCATATAATACCAACCTGCTGGTGATGAATGCCGGAGGCTACAAATTTTCTGACTTCATGCGCGTCGGCATACCGATGATTTTCATCATCTGGCTGTCTCTTTTGTGGTTATTGCCGATGCGCTATGGATTGTCCTGAAAGAGTCGGCGTGATCGTAAGTAACTCAGATAGTCTGATAGTAGAGATTCTGCGGATGATTAGCCTGGGCAAAGAAAAACCAGCGCTCGCCAATCAGGCCGATGTATTGAACCAGAAAGGCTATGATCAGCGTGGCGCCGTTAGCCTGCTCGATACCGGACCAGAGGAATAGCAGAGGCAGGAAAAACGTCAGCAGTATGAAAATCCATTTAATGGATTTCATGAACAGGCGGGTCTGGTGATGGAAAAAATCGCGGGTATTGACCGAGCCACCCATGAAGCCCATCGATTTCTGCTGAATCTGGTTGTGGCGCACACCGATGGCCGTCTGCATGCTGGACTTGTGTTTAATGCGAGTGTTGCGCAGCAGGGCAGCGCTACGCGTGATCAGGGCGCCAAGTGTGATAATCGTGGCCCAGACGCCATAAAACTTTACCAGTCCCGGCGCGCTGTAGAAAGAAAAGGCCGTCGCCAGTATAAATCCCGAAGCTGTGCCCAGCAGCAGGTAGTTGATTACCGTAAGCGGGCTGGCCCACTCCTGCAGAAATTTAATCGCAGCGTAAATCATACCGGTGCAGAGGAACAGGGTGAAGGTGGCGATGACCCCCAGTCCGCCGACGATCAGTGTTAGTTGTAGCCGGGCGCCGCTCTTACTGGTGGTGAGCATGGTATCCCAGCCAAAGTAGTGCATCAGGCCGTAAAGGAAAACCAGAAACATGACGACAGGCAGAATGATGACTTCACGTGAGAGCCAGGATGTGCGCCACTTCGTTGCCGCACGCCAGGCGCGCTCCGGATGCCCCAGGTGGAAGATTGACGCAATCAAACCTGCAAACAGAAAGGCCAGCGCAATCATCGAACCCGTGGCATAAAACTGAACGCTGTCCTCGGTCGGCAACAGCTCGACGGCGGAATAACTCTGGCCGGTAAAAATCGCCAGAAACAGACCCTGACCGACACCGATCAGGGTGGTCAGGAAAATAACTGAAAATGCAGGATGCATGTTTTCTCCAGTAGCTTGTAGCTAGTTGCTAGTGGCAGGGCGAGCATTGCCTACCCTGCGTGTTTGTATAAAAAGCGTGACCAGGATGGTTACCAGCAACTAGCAACTCGTCCCCAGCCACTGCGGGTAATTCGCAAAGCGAATTACCCGCCTGTGAATTACCAGCTCGTAGAGTCGTCCAGTGTCGGTGCATCGACAGGCTCGGCATGGCCGCGCTGTTCTTTCTTCAATGGATTATCCGCCCGCACCAGTTCGTCTTCATGGATATGCATGCGGGTCTTGCGCCGTGGAAGATAATGGTTCGATGGCCGGGTGCCCCATTCCGGCATCAGCGCATAGCCGCCTTCCTCACGAATGGTGATGGAAACTTCCGACTGCGGATCATGAACGTCGCCGAACAGGCGGGCGCTGGTGGGACAGGCCAGCACACAGGCGGGCTTGCGTTCCGCCTCAGGCAGCGATTCATCGTAAATACGATCCACACAGAGGGTGCACTTTTTCATCACCTTTTCGTGTTCGTCGATCTCGCGCACACCATAGGGGCAGGCCCAGGAGCAGTAACGGCAGCCGATGCACTTGTCATAGTCCACCAGCACAATGCCATCGTTCTCACGCTTGTAGCTGGCGCCGGTGGGACACACCGGCACGCAGGGCGGATCTTCGCAGTGCAGGCAGCTCTTTGGAAAGTGGACGGTTTCGGTATGCGGAAACTTACCAATTTCATAGGTCTGCACGCGATTGAAAAACGTGCCGGTGGGATCGGCGCCATAGGGATTATCGTCGCACATCGTGCCTGCCGCACCAGAAGTGTTCCATTCCTTGCAGGACGTCACGCAGGCGTGACAGCCGACGCAGACGTTGAGATCGATAACTAATGCCAGTTGTGTCATTAAAAATTACTCACTGTTGTAAAACTTCAACGCAAAGACGCGAAGACGCAAAGTTCGCAGAGAAAGGCTAAACAAGTATCTATTCCCTTCATTTTTAACTCCTTTGCGCTCTTTGCGCCCTTGCGTCTTTGCGTTAAATTAATTTTTTTTTAGAAATTTACCCGCAAAGTAGGCCTGCCATTTACGTCGAATGCCGGTGCCGGGTGCGGCGGGTATGGGATCAAACTGCGGCCAGCTGACTTTTTCTTCGTCGTCACCGGCCTTGTAGACGCGTACGCGCACGTCATACCAGCCCGCCTGTCCGGAGACCGGATCCGAGTTTGACAGATGCTCGCCATCTTCATTGGCGGGCAGTTCTTCTGAAATCAGATGATTGAGCAGGAAACCCTGACGCGGCTCATTCGCGTCCCTGTCCAGTCCCCAGGCGCCGCTGGCCTTGCCGATGGAGTTCCAGGTCCAGACGGTGCCGGGTTCGACCGCTTCACTGAAGCGGCACATGCAGCGCACCTTGCCGTGCATGGATTCTACCCAGATCCAGTCGCCGTCGGCGAAGCCGTGTTTCTGACCCAGTGAAGGATGCAGATAAAGGAAGTTATAGGTATGAATCTGGCGCAGCCAGGCGTTCTGCGAATCCCATGAATGGTACATGGCCATGGGCCGCTGAGTCAGCGCATTGAGCGGATATTTATGCCTGTCCGTAAGCTGGCCTTCCAGAGTTTCAGAATAAAACGGCAGCGGATCGAAATGAGTTTCGAGCCGTTTTTTCAAATGTTCCGGCGGCTGTTTGCCTGCGCGTTTGCCCTGTGCGGCGAGGCGGAACTTCTGCAACACTTCCGAATAAATGTGGATGTTGATCGGTTCTTCATAACGGGTCAGGCGATGTTCCTGCGCCCACTTCAGATAGCCGCGGTTCCAGTTACGCATATACTGGTAGGACTTGGGCAGTTCGTAATGATAGACACAGTTGTTCTTTTCATACATTTCCCACTGGTTGGGATTGGGTTCGCCCTTCATAAATTTCTCGCCGCCTTTGCCGCGCCAGCCGGCGAGGAAGCCGATGCCGGAACCCGGTTCGGTTTCAAAGTTGGTAATGAAATCCGGATAGTCACGGTATTTGCGCTCACCTTTGTTATTTACAAAGGCAGGTAAGTTCAGGCGCGCGCCCAGTTCAATCAGCACTTCCTGGAAGGGTTTGCAGTCACCTGTGGGCGGCACCACGGGGATGCGTACGGAATCCACCGGGCCATCGAATTCAGAGATGGGGCGATCCAGCATCGACATCACGTCATGGCGTTCCAGATAAGTCGTATCCGGCAGTACCAGATCAGCGAAGGCGGTCATTTCTGACTGGAAGGCATCAGCAACAATGATGAACGGGATTTTGTATTCACCGTCTTCATTTTTGTCATTTAGCAGTTTGCGTACTTCGTCGGTATTCATGCTGGAGTTCCAGGCCATGTTGGCCATGAAAATCAGCAGGGTGTCGATGGTATAGGGATCGCCGCGATGGGCATTGGTGATCACATTGTGCATCAGGCCGTGTGCCGAGAGGGGATACTCCCAGGAGAAGGCTTTATCAATGCGCACCGGATTACCGTCATCATCGACGAACAGATCATTCGGATCCGCCGGCCAGCCCAGCGGCATGCCGTTAAGCGGCGTATTGGGTTTGACGTCGTCCGGGCCTTTCGGCGGCTTGGCGCAGGGTGGAATCGGACGCGGGAAAGGGGCCTTGTGGCGGAAGCCGCCGGGGCGATCAATGGTGCCGAGCAGGGTCATCAGAATCGACATGGCGCGAATGCTCTGGAAACCGTTGGAATGCGCCGCCAGGCCGCGCATGGCGTGAAAGGCGACCGGGTTGCCGGTCACGGTGTCATGTTCATTGCCCCAGACATCGGTCCAGGCGACAGGCAGCTCGATTTTCTCATCGCGCGCAGTAATGCCCATTTCATACGCCAGCCGCTTGATGGTTTTGCTCGGGATGCCGGTGATGGTGGCGGCCCACTCGGGGGTGTATTTTTCCACCCGCTCCTTGAGTAACTGGAACGAGGGTTTGACCGGGGTGCCGTCTTCGAGGCTGAACTCACCGAGCAGGAAGGGATCGGTGTTTTCGGTCAGGGTGTTGACCGGCGCGTCGCTGAGCCGGTCCCACCAGAGTTTGTTCTGTGGATCGTAGCAACCTTCCTCGACTTCCATTTCTTTTATGCGTACGAACATGCCGAAGTCATCACTGGCTTCATCCAGATTGATCAACTCGGCGGCATTGGTGTACTGCACCAGAAAATCCCGGTCGTACAGGCCCTGGCTGATCAGTTCATGGATAATGGCAAGGAACAGGGCGTTGTCGGTGCCGGGTTTGATCGGCACCCATTCATCGGCAATCGCCGAGTAGCCGGTGCGCACCGGATTGATCGAAATGAAACGGCCGCCGTTGCGCTTGAACTGGGAGAGCGCGATTTTCATCGGGTTGGAGTGATGATCCTCGGCGGTGCCGATCATGATGAACAGCTTGGCGCGCTCCAGATCCGGGCCGCCGAATTCCCAGAAGGAGCCGCCGATGGTGTAGATCATGCCGGTCGCCATATTGACCGAGCAGAAACCGCCGTGGGCGGCGTAATTGGGGGTGCCAAACTGCTTGGCGAACAGACCGGTCAGCGCCTGCATCTGGTCGCGGCCGGTGAACAGGGCGAATTTCTTCGGATCGGTTTCACGGATATGCGCCAGCCGTTCGCTCATGATCTGGAAAGCTTCTTCCCAGGAAATTTCCTCGAACTGCGCATCGCCGCGATCGGCGCCGGCCTTGCGCCGCAAAGGTTTGCTCAGGCGTGCAGGGGAATATTGCTTCATGATCCCGGAGGCGCCCTTGGCGCAAATCACTCCCTTGTTCAGCGGATGATCGGGATTGCCCTGGATATAGCGCACTTCGCCGTCACGCAGGGTAACGCGAATCCCGCAGCGACAGGCGCACATATAGCAGGTCGTATTTTTTACTTCGGTGCGGCTGCCACTTTCTGCAACAGCGGCTTGTTGAATTGACATTTCGCGAACCTTAAAATTTATAACCATGAATTATTCATGGGTTTTTCTTGTATGGAAGGGGCGGCATTATACGAGCCAAATTCCCCAGCAGGCTAATCAGGATTATTAGGAGAATTATAAAATACTTATATACTACGGGCTGATGAGTTTCGCTCCGCTCAACCCATCCTACACTTTTTTATCGCGCATCGTAATATATGGGCGGGTGGAGTAAGTCCCAGCTCAGCAAATAAAAGCTGAATGCATTTGCTCGGCCTGTCGGGTTAATGAATAAAATATGTTTATGAATTCCTCCCGTAAATCCGTATAAAGGCTGAGTACAGCGAAGGGTTATTACAGTTAAAAATAAATTCCATTTATACAGAGCAAGATAAATATGAATTGAGTTTCTTCTACTAATAGTTCAATGTAGCGCACCGCTATTATCTTGCTCCTGGTTGGTCGCGTGGGTTACTGGACATATTCGGGCCAGAGCAACAAAATAGCGGTTTATGCAGATATTCAGGGAATTCTGTCCTAGACAGAATTTCGTGCGGGCGAAGGGGAGCGAACGGCGAGCTGGTTCATCCCCTTACTTCAATAATCGACATCCGAGAGGAGTAGAGTCGATGGCGGATATTATCGCTACCAATGAAACAATCCTTGTCGTAGGCGGGGGCATCAGTGGAATGACGGCAGCACTTGAGGCTGCAGAGTATGGTAAACAGGTCATTCTTGTCGAAAAAGATCCGAGTGTTGGTGGGCGGGTAAGTAAGTTATACAAATACTTCCCCAAACTCTGCCATCCGACCTGTGGTCAGGAAATCAATCAGCGTCGTCTGAAGATGAACCCGAATGTTCGTCTGATGACCATGACGGAAGTGGCCGAGGTATCCGGTGAAGAGGGTAATTATTCTGTCACCCTGAAAACCAAACCACGCTATGTCAACAGCAACTGCACTGCCTGTGGCGATTGTGCCGAGGCGGCGGAAGCCGAGTTTGATGATGAAATGAATTACGGCCTGGGCAAGCGCAAAGGCGCCTACCTGCCCAGCCGCATGAGTTATCCTCAGCAGTATGTTCTGGATCCGCGCATCATCGGTACGCCGGATGCGACCAGTGTGCAGGAAGCCTGCAAATACGGCGCGATTGATCTGGAGATGCAGGAAGAATCCAGCACCATCACCGTCGGCGCGATAATCTGGGCGACCGGCTGGCAGCCTTATGACGCCAACAAGATACAGCCCTATGGTTATGACCGGTTTGATAACGTCATCACCAGTGTTGAGTTCGAACGCCTGATGGACCCGCATGGTCCGACCGGTGGCAAACTGTTGCGTCCTTCTGATGGTGAAGAGGCGAAGAACATCGCTTTTATCCAGTGCGCTGGCTCGCGTGACCGCAACTACCTCAAACATTGCTCACGCATCTGCTGCATGGCTTCGCTGAAACAGACCACCTATGTGCGCGAACGCTATGGCGATGATGGCAAGTCGACTATTTACTATATCGATATTCGCGCTATTGATCGGATTGACAACTTCTTCCAGACGGTTAAGGCCGATGAGACCGTGAGCTTTATTAAATCCAAGGTTGCGAATATCGTCGAGAACAGGGAAAACAAAAATCCGATTCTGCGTGGCGTCAACACCGAGGGTTACGATCGTTACGAGAATGAACATGATCTGGTCGTGCTGGCCGTGGGCATGCAGCCCAGCGTGCCTGTCGGCGACTTCCCCATGAACGTAGTTGTTAACGAACACGGATTTATCGAAGAAGATGAATCCAACGGCGGGATTTTTGCAGCCGGTTGTTCAGCCGATGCGCTGGACGTCAACCGTGCAGTTCAAAGCGCCACCGCCAGCGCCCTGCGCGCTATTCAGGTGGTCAATCGCGTCGCCGGTACGGAGGGTTAAGCAGTGGCTGATGAAATGAAAATAGGCGCTTATATCTGTAAAGGTTGCGGCATCGGGGACAGACTCGATACCGCACAGATGGCGCAGACCGCAACGCGTGATGCCAAGGCGGCGATCGCGAAAGAACATGAATTCCTGTGTAATGCCGAAGGCATTAAAATGATTCAGGATGACATCGATAATGAAGGCGTCAAGCGGGTGGCGGTAATCGCCTGTTCACGTCGCGCCAAAGTCGATGCCTTCAACTTTAAAGATGTTGCCATCACGCGCGGCAACATCCGTGAAGGTGTGATCTGGGTGCGTCCCGATACCGATGACGCGCGAGAAACCACCCAGGATATGGCTGACGACTATGTGCGCATGGCCGTGACCGAAGCCAAGTTCTGCAAACCGCCGACTCCCAATGAAGAAACCTCCTACAACCGCCATATTCTGGTGGTAGGCGGTGGCGTTACCGGCATGACGGCCGCTATTGAAGCAGCCAAGGCGGGTTATCCGGCGACCATCGTTGAGAAAACCGGCGCCCTGGGCGGTGCGGCAGCGAAATCCTGGAAGCGCATTCCGCAGAAATCACCCTATGCTGATCCGGAAGATACCGGTGTGGCCGAGATGATCAAGTTCATCGAAGACAACGACGGGATTACGGTTCATCTGAATTCAACCCTGACTAAAACTTCCGGCGCGCCCGGTCGTTTTTCAGCGGACATTACTGCCGAAAGTGGTTCGACCACTACCGAAAATTTTGGTGCGATTATTCAGGCTTCCGGCTACAGTGAATATGACGCCAACCAGTTACCCGAGTTAGGTTATGGCAAGTCTGACAATGTCGTGACCCAGGCTGAACTGGATGCGATGGCGCTGCAGGCTGATGGCGGCCCGATCAAGACCAAAGACGGTAAAGAAGTCAAAAGTGTGGCCTTTATTCAGTGCGCCGGTCAGCGCAGTGACAAGGAAGGTCATCTTTCCTATTGCTCCGGTCACTGCTGTTCGACCTCGGTCAAGCAGGCCATGTACTTCAAGGATCAGAACCCGGCCGTTGATACCAATGTTATTTACACCGACCTGCGTATGCCGGGCGCCGGTGGCGAAGACTTCTATCGCAGTGGTCAGCGCAAGGGCGTCACCTTTACCAAAGGCTGTGTCACGGAAGTGGCCGCCGGCGGTAGCGAGCTGGAAGTCAAGTTCAAGGATTTAATCCTGGATGAAGACACTAGCGAAAAAGTCGATCTGGTGGTGCTGGCAACCGGCCAGATAGCAAATTCAGGCCTGAATATTGATGAAGTCGGACAGGACGAGCCGGGCGAATGGAAGACCCGCCCTGAGTCGGTGCTTAATCTGGACTATCGTCAGGGTAAGGATATTCCCCAGCTGACCATGGGCTTCAACGACTCTCACTTCATCTGTTTCCCTTATGAAACACGTCGTACCGGCATTTATACCGCCGGGCCCGTTCGTCGTCCGATGGATATGCAGCAGGCGATGGAAGACGCCGTGGGCGCTGCGATGAAAGCCATTCAGGCGGTGGAAAATGCCGGCAAGGGCCGCGCCGCGCATCCACGTGCGGGCGACCTGAGTTATCCGCAGTTCCGTCGAGAAGGTTGTACCCAGTGCAAACGTTGTACCGTGGAATGTCCCTTCGGCGCGATCGATGAAGATGAGCAGCGTTTTCCGATGTTCAACGAAGCGCGCTGTCGCCGTTGCGGCACCTGCATGGGCGCCTGTCCGGTGCGTGTGATTTCGTTCGAGAACTACTCGGTGGATTCGGTTGGCCAGCAAATCAAGAACATCGATATTCCTGACGAGTTCGAAGAAAAACCACGTATTCTGGCGCTGGCCTGTGAAAACGATGCCTATCCTGCACTGGATATGGCGGCCATGAACCGGGTGGAATACAGCGCCTTTGTGCGTGTGGTGCCGGTTCGCTGTCTGGGTTCGGTCAACCTCATCTGGATCACTGATGCGCTTAACAGCGGTTATGATGGCGCGGTGTTGATGGGCTGTAAGAAGGGCGAGAACTATCAGTGCCATTTCGTCAAGGGCTCTGAAATGGCCAGCGTGCGCATGAGTAAAGTGGATGATACTCTGCAGTCGCTGAGTCTGGAGCCTGAACGTGTGACCACCCATGAAGTTGCGATTACCGATATCGAACGTGCGCCGGAAATCATCAATGAGATGGCGGAAACAATCGAGAAAATCGGCATGAGCCCATTCAAGTTCTAGGAGCTGGCTATGAGTAACCTGAATCAAAGCATGGTTGAAAAATACCGTAACGATTTCCTGAACGAAGTTCGGGCCAATGTGGAAGAAGGCGACTGGGTCAACATGTGCATGCAGTGTGGCGTATGTGCCGGTTCCTGTCCTCTTGGACCTTACTGGGAGCATCCGCCACAGGAAATCTTCATGATGATCCGCGCCGGCAAGCGTGAAGAAGTGCTGACGTCTACCTCCATGTGGATGTGTACCTCATGCTATAACTGTATCGCTCGCTGCCCGCGTGAACTGCCCATCACCCATATCATGCATGGTCTGGCGCATTATGCCGACCGCCTGGGACTGGCGCCGAAGAACCAGCCGACACGCAAGTTCGCGAACAAATTCTGGGACAACCTGACCAAAAAAGGCCGGGTTAATGAACTTAAATTAGGGCTGGCGCTGTACTTCATGAATGGCTTCATCGAGGGCATCAAGGTAGCTATGGCCAATCAGAAACTTGGACTGAACATGATCAAGACCAAGCGCATGAGTCCGATGGAAATTTTCGGTGGGCATGGTGTCAAGGATACCAGTGGATTACACGCCATTCTGAAAAAGGCGCGTGAAATCGAACTGGCAAAAGCCGAAGAATTTAAAGTCCAGGAGTAAACGATATGGCGACAAAAGAATATTCCTTTTACCCCGGCTGTTCTTCACAGAAAGGCGCTTCGGGTTCTAACTATCAGGTATCCGTGGATGCCATGTGCGACGTACTGGATATCAAGCTGAATGATATTCCAGACTGGAACTGCTGTTCCGCCTCTATCGGCTATGCCGGTGGTGGCGAACTGCCGCGTATGGCGCTGTCTGCGCGTAACCTGGCGCTGTCCGAACAGGCTAATCCTGAGCAGGATGTAGTTGCAACCTGCGCCGCCTGCTGGCTGGCTACACGCGAGACCAAGGAACGCCTGCTGCACAGTGATAGCCTGATGAAAGAAACCAACGAAGCACTGGCAGCCGCCGGTCTCAATGTGGAAGCGAAGCAGGAAGTCCGGCACATGGTCGAAGTGTTGATTGAAGACTTCGGTTATGACGGCCTGGCCGAGCATGTGAAAAAACCGCTGGAAGGCATCAAGATTGCCGGCTATGTCGGCTGTCAGACCAATCGTCCGTTTGGCATTGCGGGTGAATCATTTGAAAACCCGAAATATCTGGACAAGCTGGTTGAAACTATGGGCGCCGAGCCGATAGATAACTACGACAGGAAAGTCTCCTGCTGCGGTGGTGCGCTGGCTTTCTCCGAGCCGGAAAAGAGTCAGGCGCTGATCAAGGATATCATCGAGTCGGCCTATGACGGCGGCGCGGAAATGATTGTCACGCCCTGCCCGGTCTGCCAGATGAACGTCGAAGTTTATCAGGATCAGATCAACGCCAAATACAAGACCAAGTTCAATATGCCGGTTGTCTATTACAGCCAGCTGATGAGCGTGGCCTATGGCAAAGGTGTGCAGGATTCCGGCCTCAATGGCCAGGTTATCCGCGCCAAAAAGCTGGAAGACATCGCCAGTAAATAAGGCTGTACGCACCGTTTAAAAAGGCTCACCCTGTTCGCAGGGCGGGCTTTTTTTATGGGCTAAATAAATGTTGAGCTTCGTTTTACTCAGCCCAACCTACGGAATAATTCAATATATTCAGAGCACGTCTGTAAGAACTGATGTAGGTTGGGCTGAATGGTTTTCATGAAGCTCAACAGAACTTTCTTCGCTCGCTAGATAAAACATTTTCACCACAGAGGACACGGAGGGAAATGTTGATATCCTTTGTTTCCTCCTCCGTGTCCTCCGTGGTGAATTATTTAGATTTTTTCAGTATTCCTGACCGACTACGTGCTCAGGCAGCAGCGAGGGAAGATCGTTGTCGATTTTTTCTTCCTGTATAAGTTGATGATAGAGCTGACTACTTTTGCGGGCAAAGATCGGCGCGCTCCAGAGTTCGACATAGCGACTGGCCTGCTGGCGGAGAACATTCTGCAGGCGAACGTCATAGAGCAGCTTGATCACTTTACCACTGAAGTCGTTAACATCCTCATCGGCAATCAGGCAACCACCATTCTCTCCATCGAGCACGTCAATGGTGCCCATTACCGCAGTGGAGACTACCGGCAGGCCACATGCGAGTGCTTCAAGCAACACCAGCCCCTGGGTTTCCGTGCGTGAGGAAAAGACAAAAGCCTGACCGGCCCGGTAACAATCCAGCAGTTCCCGTTCACGTGACATGTAGCCGATGAACAGCACATTGTCCGTTAGCCCTGATTTGTTTGCATATTTCTGCAGTTTTTTGCGTGCGGGGCCCTGCCCGGCAATAACTAGCAATATATCTGGAATTTGCTGTTTTACGATGATCAGCATATCAAGCAGAAAATGAATATTTTTTTCCAGCGCGACCCGGCCTATAAATACCAGCAGGGGACGATTTGCGCTGATGCCATGGGTATTGCGAAAGCGAGTGCCGTCGCCCCCTTCAAATTCATCCAGTCGCAGGCCGGTCGGGATAATGCTGATTTCCGTGTTCACGCCATAGCGCTTGAGCACCGCCTGCATGGCCGTTGAGGGTACAATCACAGTGTCGAGCTGATTACACTGGCTGACAGAAAACCGTTGCGAGAGGCTGCGCAGAATGCGTTTGGGAACAAGCGGGATATAGTGGTGAAAATATTCCTCGAAAAAGGTGTGATAGGTTTCGACGCAGGGTACTTTCAGTGTGGCGGACAGCTTCCGACCAAAGTGGTGAGCCACGAATGGCGTCTGTATGTGAATAATATCCACACCGAATGATTCCAGTATCTCAAGCAGTCCCTGGAAACAACCCGATTTTATCAGGCGATCTTCCGGATCAAAGAGAATCCGCCGCGAAGGAAGACGAATGATCGAATTAACAGAATCATATTCAATTTGCATTTTACCGGTGTAGTCGGGACAGACCAGCGTTACTCTGTTACCCAGTTTCTGGTGTTCGGTAATGAAAGTTCTTATTGAAGTGGATACGCCATTTACTCTTGGAAAGTAAACATCGCTTAGCATGAGAATGTGCAAAAAAAATTACCTCATAAAATAATCATGGTTCCTGCAAGCGAGAGCAGGTAACCGATTGCCGCACCCGCCAGAACGTCGGTTGGATAATGCAGGCCCAGGGCAACGCGAGACAGCGCGATCAGAAAACTCGCAGGTATCAGCAGCCAGGCTGACTGCGGATAATACTGAATGCAGATCAGGCTAAAGGAAAATGCATGCAGCGTGTGACCGGAAGGGAAACTGTATTTATCAAGTGGAGCCGTACCAAGCCTGATATCTTTTAGAACAGAGTATGGGCGCGGACGTTCTGTGTGCCGTTTAATGATCTTGTAAATAACAAGGCCAAGTATTCCGGTTATCGCCATGCGCAGTGAGACGGCAACAGCTTCGTATCCATAGACCAGGGGCAGAACCAGAGTCAGGGCATACCAAAGGATACCATCGCCAAGGCGACTGATTACACTGAAAAATATTTTCAGCCATTTTCTACGGCAGATTCTGTTGATCCGTCGGCAGATACTGGATTCAAATTCTATGGCGCGCTGCAGTAGCAGACTGTTGCGAACACTGTTCATGGGCCACCTCCTGGTTAAAGTATCGGCAGCTGATATGACACTACCGTTTAACTCCAGTGAAAATTTTATGACAGCCAGGGAATGCATATATCTAAAACGAGCGGCGAAAGACTAAATAGCTGTTCCAAATACCAGATCACTTGTGAATTTCTACGTTCGTGGTGACCCTTCGGCATTGCTCAGGAGAGCGCTTGTCGAACCACGAACGTGGAAATACTGTGAATAGAGTGTCTAATCTGCTTGTCCTTCGACAGGCTCAGGACGAACGGTAATACCTAAAGTGTACTGGTATTGGGAACAGCTATTTAGATTGCCGCCGCCAGAATTGATTCGAAGCTGGTGACATGCTGCGGCCAGTCAATGTTTTCAACGCACTGGCGTGCGCGCAGGCGGACAGGTTGATGTCCTGTTTTTGGGGCAAGAAGGCTAATGCCCGCTCTGATATACGCGTGTTCATCACCTGGTGGTGAGACATAACCGTTGACGCCGTTCTGGATATGCATGCGCGCGGCGGCATAGTCATAGGCGAGAACGACAAGCCCGCTGGCCATGGCTTCAAGCGTGACATTGCCAAAGGTTTCAGTTTCACTGGGGAAAATAAAAATATCCGCCGAGGCATAGTAACGGGCCAGTGTTTTACCCCGATGAATGCCGCAAAAGATGATGTCCGGGTTTTTTCGGCGCAATTCCCCATACAGGGGGCCGTCACCAATAATGACGAATTTCAGACTGCTGTCCCGGCTCAGCATTTCCCGGTAGGTCTGGATCGCCAGGCTGATATTTTTCTCATGCGCCAGGCGGCCGACATAGAGCAGGACGGTTTGTGAGTCATCTACACCCCAGTCGCACCGTATTTTTTCACAGCGCTTATCTGGATTGAAGAGGCCACAGTCTACCCCGCGGCTGAATATACGCACTGACTGGATGCCCATGGCCTGTAATTCTTTTGCCAGGTTCTGATTTGGCACAAGCGTCAGTGCTGTGCGATTGTGAAAGTTTCTCAGGTAGTTGACGATTAGTGATTTGAGCAGGCCAATTCGGTAGTGTGTGGTGTAGGTATGAAAATTGGTATGAAAGCCGCTTATAACCGGTATCGCCAGTTTCTCTGCAGCTGCCAGCGCCCGGTTTCCGAGCGGGCCTTCGGTGGCGACATAGATAACGTTAGGCCGATCATCTTTCCAGTCACGGATTAGCCGATGCTTTGATATGATTCCCATGCGCATACCAGGATAGCCGGGAATACCCAGGCTTGTTACCAGTCTGACCTCCGGGCTGTTGCAGCAGCCGGGACGATCATACTTGTCCTGTCTGGGACGGATAAGACTGACACGGTGGTTTTTTCCAAGCAACCCCGTTACCAGTCGTGTAAGGGTCATGGCTACCCCGTTAACTTCAGGGGAATATGTCTCGGTAATAATACAGATATGCAATCGACTGATCCGGCTGCTGTTGATATTGGCCGCATAGTGAGGTGAATGCATGAAATATAAATGAAGTTTTCGTGATGGTTTTGTGACAGTTACAAATAATGAATCCCTGTGCCTCGTTAATAAATGTTGGGTTCAGATCGTTCCTTCGACTAATACCGCGTAGCTTGCTATAGGGTGGGTTTATTGCAGCGAAGCGCTATTACAGCAACGCAGGTGAGCCAAAATTGCCGGGAAGGTGGTTTTAACTGGAATATGTGACTGATGCCCCGCGTCTATGTTACAGGTTTGCCTTATGTTCTGTGTGGGCAGGCCGATACAGGGTTAACGGCGTCAGCTTTGCTTGCGGAAAAGGCCTGTTTAGCCTGGAAATCGGACAGGGAGGGTTCTAACTTTTTGATAATGATGGTGTTTTATGATTTTTTGTGAAAGTTGCAGGAGTCGGGTATGAGAAAAAATCAAATTTGTTTTTTGTTTTTTGCTGTGTTCACCTGGCTTGCTCTGCCAGGTTTGAGTCTGGCAGAGGAATTGCGCTGGGCAGGTTGCGGCATCACTAAAAAGGCGTTCATGACCGAGCTGGCCAAGGCTTATACGAAAAAAACGGGCATTGTGGTTGATATTAAGGGCGGCGGAGCGACCCGGGGGATACGTGATGCGGCCAGTGGAAAAATTGATATTGGCGGCGCCTGCAGGATCGCGATTGATGACAACAGGCTGGAGGCCAATGCGTATCAGATCCCGGTTGCCTGGGACGCGCTGGTGGTTCTTGTAAATAAAAACAACCCGATCACCGACATCAGTTTTGAACAGCTACAGGGCCTTTACCTGGGTAAAATCAGGAACTGGAAGGAACTGGGTGGAGCCGATGCGCCGATTGAGCTGTATATTCGCAGAGGTAAATTTTCGGGCGTTGGACGGACATTGCGTGAACTGGTGTTTGCCAACTTTAATCAGGAATTCACAGCCACCCATGTGGTCAAATCATCTGGCCCGCTTGAGAAAGGGATCATGAAAAATATCAATGGCATTGGCGTAACCGGGATCAGCAGCGCCAAGCGGCGTGATGTAAAAATATTGAAGCTGGACGGGAAATATCCTAATTATGAAAATATTCGTAAAGGCGATTATGTGCTTTACCGTCCGCTTTACCTGGTAATTTCAAAAAATAACAGGGACAAAAAGGTGCATGATTTTATTAAATATGCCCTGAGTCGGGAAGGACAGGCGCTGATTCGCGCGCAGGGTACGGTGCCCTATTCAGAAGCGATGTCGCTGGTGATGAAGCAACTGGAGCAGTATCAGCGGGCCAGTCAGCGGGGCCTGTATCAGTAAGGGAAAACTACAGGGGCGAAGCCAAATTTGGCTTCGCCCCCTGAACATCAGTCTTCGATGTATTTTTCGAAAGGTTCCTGATCTTTGGCGCGCGAATAGGCGGCCTCGGCTTCCTGTCGGGCTTTGAGAATATCCGCGCGTTCCTGCATACGATCTTCATAGGCATTTTTTACCAGCGGAATACTGTGTTCCCCGAACAGTACCTGCTTCAGCAAACGGTAGCCGAATTTCAGGCGTTCCACGTCATCCTTGTTGATTAGCTCAAATTCTTCATCAGTGATGTCATAGACTTTGCGGAAGTTCGGCATGTTGAGAAATTCGCGAAAGCGATCCGTGTCGTAGCTGACCATGAAAAACATCTGGAAGCTGGTGGGGGAAGGTTTACCAACAGCGGGGCCGGAGGATTTCTTTTTCAGGATGAGCTGGTAAAAGCTGCGGTTAAGCTCATCAAAGTCTTCAACCTTCTGTTCACTGCGGTACTCTGAAACAGTCAGTTCCCGTTCTTCTTTGTGGCCCATACAGTGTTCTTCATGGACCATGGCGTAATGTTGCTCATCATGGTATTCGTCGGATTTGCGTGAAGACATCAGGGCGATGGGATAATAGCGGCAGGCCGAGGGACGATCTTCATAAACCGTACAGCCTTTTTCTTCATCCATAAACAGGCAGACCGGATCGACATCGGTGGTGCGCATTTTAACGCCGGGCATACCGTGAGCATCGAGCTCAAAGGGCACGGTGTGTTTCTTGAGAAACTCACTGGAGCTCATGCCCAGATGATTTTTCAGGCGAATGATGTCATACGGCGCCAGGGTGATGTCGGCCTGCTTACAGCAGGCATTGAAACATGAAATGCCGGGATAGCAGTTGAAACAGAATTTGGTGTCCAGTTCAAGCTGTGCAGGCTGGACCGGGCTGTCAAAGGGGATGTCGTCAAATCGATTGTCGCTCATGACCTTACTCTACCTATGGGGAATTGTTAGGAATTCCGTGAAATTACTAATGGGAACTGCGTATTATACCTTAAGCAGGGACGAGTGACGAGGGGCGAGGGACGAGAAAAAACCAAATACGGTGCTGGAGGCGGAATGTTAGTTCGATACAGACGAGGCTAAAACCTTACCCCCGGTGCTTTTCCTCGTCCCTCGTTACTCGTCCCTCGTCACTTGATTTTCGGCAGGCATAAAAAAACCGGAGCCTCTCGACTCCGGTTTTTTTGTTGAGACAGGCCGCAGCCTGCCTCAGTCCATCTACTGTTCTTATTTGAACAGTTTAGACTTGTCGACCAAATCAACATGGGCGCGCTTGAAGCAGGTCCATTCCTTGGTGTTCTTGTCATAGATGGAGTTCACGAAACAATGCCAGTTTTCTTCGTCGACAAAGTTCTTGTCAGTACGATAGTAGAAACCAGGGTAACGTGATTCCTGACGGAACTCGATGTGCTTCAGGTGAGCTTCCGCTGTCAGGATGCGGTGATAGTTTTCCCATGCACGAAGCAGTTCGTGAAGGTCTTTAGCACGCATCTTCTCAGCATCTTCTTTCAGCATGTCGAGTTTTTCGCCCGCGATCTTCATCATTTCAGCGTTAGTCTGATAATAAGTCGCAACACCCGCTACATATTCATCCATAATTTTCTGCAGACGGAACTGCAGCATTTTTGGCGTGATGTAGTTAGGGTTAACGTCGATAGCGGTGGTGTAGTCCTTGAACTCAAGGAAAGTCTTCACTGGTTTCATTACGTCATCAACCAGAGTCTGAACGTCAGTGTCGAGTTCAGGGGTGAAGTCCTTGTTGTCGATGCAGTACTTGACCATGGCTTTAGCAGCCATACGGCCTTCTGCATGAGAACCGGAAGAGAATTTATGACCAGAAGCGCCCACGCCGTCACCAGCAGTGAACAGACCACTAACAGTGGTCATACCACGGTAGCCCCAGTTCCAGCCCTTAGGCAGGTGATCCGGTACACCGGCTTCTGTTTCGTCCATAGGTGCGCCAACATCGGAAGGACCCGAAGTCCAGATGCCACAGCAACCCGAGTGAGAGCCCAACAGGTAGGGTTCGGTCGGCATCAGTTCAGAGTTTTTCTTCTCTGGTTCGATGTTTTCGCCAACCCAGATACCACACTGGCCAACACACATATCAAGGAAATCTTCCCATGCTTCTGCTTCCAGATGCTTCACTTCGCGAGGAGACAGCGTTTCGCGCAGGTTAGCCAGGGCAGTCACGGTATCCATATAGATAGGACCGCGGCCTTCCTTCATTTCCTTCAACATCAGGTGGTTACGCAGGCAGGAAGCAGGAACAGCAGCATGACCATAAGGAGGATAGTCATCCAGCATTTCCTTGTTGCGATCCATGTAGACTTCACCGAAGGCGTTAGTGGCCTTGGCTTTGAAGAGCAGGAACCATGCGCCAACAGGACCGTAACCGTCTTTGAAACGAGTCGGTACGAAACGATTTTCCATCAGTGTCAGTTCGGCACCGGCTTCAGCAGCCATGGAGTAGGTAGAACCGGCATTCCATACGGGATACCAGGCACGACCTGTACCTTCACCCACAGAACGAGGACGGAAGATGTTTACGCAACCACCGGCGGCCAGCAGGATAGCCTTGGCTTTGATGATGATAACTTTGTGATCACGCGTAGAGAAACCCACCGCGCCAGCAATGCGGCTTGGGTCGTTCTTGTCGTTAATCAGTTTAACAATGAAGATACGCTCTTCGATGTTTTCCATACCCAGGGCTTTCTTGGCGGCTTCAGCAACGATCCATTTGTAGGATTCGCCGTTGATCATAATCTGCCACTTACCTGAACGTACGGGTTTGCCGCCGTCTGCCAAAGGTGTCATGCCTTTGGAACCATCAAAGCGCTCACCGTTTTCGTCAGTCTTCCAGATGGGCAGACCCCATTCTTCGAACAGATGTACGGATTCGTCAACGTGACGGCCAAGGTCATAGGCCAGATCGTCACGGGTGATGCCCATCAGGTCGTTAGAGACCATGCGAGCGTAATCGGCTGGATCCTGTTCGCTACCAATGTAGGTATTGATCGCGGACAGACCCTGTGCAACAGCACCGGAACGATCCATCGCAGCTTTATCAACCAGTTTAACGCTCAGGTCATGACCGTCTTTCTTGGCGGCTTCAAGCCAGCGCATGAGTTCGTAGCCGGCACCACAACATGCCATGCCACCGCCGATAAGGAGAATGTCTACACTCTCTTCGACGACTTCAGGATTACCAAATTCTCCTGCCATGTTTATATCCTCTTTAAATTATGAATTCTTAAACTTACTTACAGATCAGTTCGCTAGGGTCGCCAGCGCGGTAGCCGTTGCAGGTTTCGAAGAAACCAGCGTCTTCGATTTTGCCCATGTCAGCTTCAGGCTTGCCCGCATAAGGATCGATAGAACCTTCTGGTGTAGTACGGATTGGGAATTTGAAACGCTTCATGACGCCATTGCGGAACTTGATGGTCCACATGATGGAATCGGTACCGCGCAGAGGCTGTACAGAACCACCCAGAGGCACGACGTCGGCATAGTGGCGGCATTCGATAGCCTGTTGCGGACAAATTTTGACGCAGCTGTAACATTCCCAGCACTGCTCAGGTTCCTGGTTATAAGCCTTCATGGCATGACCAGTGTCAGAACCGTCTTTATCCAGCTTCATAAGATCGTGCGGGCAGATATACATACACGCTGTTTTGTCCTGGCCTTTACAGCCATCGCACTTTTCAGTACGCACAAATGTAGGCATTGTAGACTCCTTAAGGTTGAGGTTTTAGTTAACTAAAAGTGCTCCATAAAAACACCCGCTGTCTCCAGCCAGTGCGATGAAGATGTTTTTGATCATGCGAAACGGGCAGTCTGAGTCCTGTTGCTCCAGGCTAAAACCGGATCTAAAAAGCGCGAGCCGGAGAAGTTATACCAACACAAATAGTTCGCCGATCATCCACCGGACACACTCATTCCGGGGGACGATAACTTATCGACTTTTGCATGCAAAATAAAGGCATTTATTCCTTAAAAACCATAGTATTACATTGATTGGTATAAGTTGATTTTATCTGATTAAAACGCTCGGGAATTACAGTGATGTAAGTTGCTAAATTTGCAGGAGATCCCTGTGGTGGATGATTTTTGTTCAATCATAAAATGTTTAGCGCCTATCGAAATATTCGATAGGCGCAACCTGCGTTTACCCCGCCTGGTTTGTTGCAGGCGCCTACTGTAGATACAGGAACAGGGCCGCATTACCGCGACGAATGTTCAGTAGCAGGCTGCGGTTTGTGAGTGAAGCCTGCTTTAGTTCCTGCAGTGAACGCACGGCTTTACGGTTGAGTGAGGTGATCACATCGCCCTTGCGCAGACCGGCGCGGGCGGCCGGACTGCCCATTTCGATATCAGCGATCAGTACACCCTGTACCCGGCCGTAGAGGCGACTGTTTTCTTCAATGTCCGCCAGCACTGCGCCACTCAGGCGGGCATGCACCTTCTGGCCCTCGAGCGCCCGCTGAGGCGGCTCCTCGACTTTGGCGAGCAAGGTCAGGATTTCGCCGTCACGCTGGATTTTCATGCTGACGTTCTCGCCGACCCGCAGCAGGCCGACGCTGTTGCGCAGGGTGTCGGCGTCGCGAACCTGGCGATCATTGATCTCCAGCACAATATCCCCGGGGCGCAGGCCGGCCCGATCGGCGGCGGAGTCATTTTCGACCTGGGTTATCACCGCGCCACGGCGAAACTTGATATTAAAGGCCTGCGCCAGTTGCGGACTCAGATCCTGCGCCTGTGCGCCGAGGCGTCCGCGTTTGACTTCACCGTGGGTCAGCAATTGCTGCATGATATCGCGCGCCATATTAATGGGGATGGCGAAGCCGATGCCGATGTTGCCGCCGCTCCGGGAAAGAATCGCGGTGTTGATGCCCACCAGTTCGCCGCGCAGGTTAACCAGGGCGCCGCCGGAGTTGCCGGGGTTGATGGAGGCATCGGTTTGAATAAAGTCTTCAAAGCCTTCGATCCCCAGCCCGCTGCGGCCAATTGCGCTGACGATGCCGGAGGTCACGGTCTGTCCCAGACCGAAGGGATTGCCGATGGCGAGACTGAAATCCCCCACTCGCACCTGGCTGGAATCGGCCATGGGAATGGCGCTGATGTTCTTGGCCTCAATCTGGATCACGGCAATGTCGGTGTCCGGATCGGTCCCCAGCAGCCTGGCCTTGTGCGTGTCGCCATTTTGCAGGGTGACGGTGATTTCATCGGCATGATCGATGACGTGATTATTAGTCAGAATGTAGCCCTTTTCGGCATCGATGATGACGCCGGAACCCAGGCTGCGGGTGATGCGTTCACGGGGCTGGTTGGGCATCTCGAAGAAGCGGCGGAAAAAGGGATCGTTAAAAAACGGGTTTTGCTGCACCTTGATGCGCCCGGTCGAGGCGATGTTGACTACTGCAGGCGTCACTTTCTCCAGCATCGGCGCCAGTGTCGGCAG
>Ga0316207_10000487_pt1 | contig 63639 bp, 66 predicted proteins | sample 6weekpyrite_MG_FD_204943 | JGI IMG/M metagenome (GOLD analysis project Ga0316207, IMG submission 204943) | Microbial mat bacterial communities from mineral coupon in-situ incubated in ocean water Damariscotta River, Maine, United States -... | ecosystem: Environmental > Aquatic > Marine >... | reverse complement strand
TCCCCTATTCTCTGACCCCGTTTTACACGCGTTTATCTATTTTTGAACAAAATTTCTCATAATTTATTCAGGTTACATTAAGTTATCCCTCGTTATTATTTATAGCACGTTACGACATTTGGGAAACTAAGGAGTAGCCGCTATGAAAGTTTATATACGTTTAATGTTGATGTTGTCTCTGATTAGTCTTGTGACGGCTTGCGGTGGAGGGGGTGGCCACAGTCATAATGATGATTACGACACGCCTTATTCAACAGGTACGGTGCGGTTAGAAAACAATAATAGTTCGTTATCTATTTATGAATTTAATTTTTCTCCGGTTGACCAATCAACTTGGGGAGTGAATCAATTAAAATTACCGTTACTTGCGGGTTTATCTTTCGACATTTTATCCGTACCAACCGGTACTTATGATACGCGTGTGCTTGTTAAAGGTTTGTTCAGTACATACTCAAGCTATCTTTATGATATTGAAGTTTTTGGTGGAGATGAGATTACCGCGGTTTCAACGGATTCGGGTTATACCGGTTCATTAAAAATAGTTAATGGGACATTGGATGCGAATATAATCGCACTTTATATTACGCCTGCGACTTCATCCGTTTGGAAAGGTAACCAAATTGATTCTGATATTGTACCAAACGGTTCAATGCATGTATTTGATGTTGATACGGGTTTATATGATATAAAAGTTGTTTGGGATATTGGCCCCGATACTATTTATTACAACAAAAGTATTGAATCACTAAGTTTATTAACATTAACGGTATCTTAAAGAGGCGAGTGAATACTATGAAATATTTTAAAATAATCTCTGTTTCGTTATCTTTATTAATAATGACCAATATTGTTATTGCTCAGAGCAAAAGAACGCTTGCTAATCCTGATGTTAAGGTTGAAGTTAGAAGCACCGAAGATATTGTTCAGGATCCAGATGCTTTTGTATCTATAAACCCAGGGGACAATGCTGCAAAAATGTCGTCTAAGGCTTTAAGGGTTAAAAACAAAGTTGTTGCAACAAAAAAAATGGGGCTTTTTCAATCGCAATCAAATAAAAAAGATAAAATGAAAAAATTTAATCGTTTTTCTAATAAACAAGGGGAAAAGAAGAACGAAAAATAATGAATAAAAGGGGACAGACCACGTTTTATTTTTGATTAAACCATTCTTACCCCATTTAGTCCTCTGACCTAATTACTGGAACAAATAGAACAAGTCATTTAAAACCGTTTTAACATGGCAGGGTTATATGAGTCTGTGGATGAACTCAATCCTGCCGCTTCCATACGTTCATCATGAACTTGGATTTTTCTCAGCAAATCTCCCATCGTAATGGTGTTTTCGTCTAGCTCATAAAGCTGTTTTGAACCATGGAGCATAAAATTCATGATGATCATGGCATCTTTATCATTATTTTTAATTGCGGCATCTATTTTGCGTTGTTTGCGATGTATTCTATTTAGCTGTTGTTTTAAATCCCAGACATAGACTACTTCATACATATAAGGATGCTGACGAAATTTATTGAGTAAAAAAGTGATGATAGCTACTCCAACGACGACACCTGTCAGGTTATGAAAAAAATATGAACCTTCCGGGTTACTAAAAAGGGAAATTAATAATGCCGAAGTCGCTGGTGCGATAACTAAAAGAATAAATGCGATGCCGGCAAATATTATTCTGTAATGCTTTCTATAACGAATATTATCAATCTCTCTGAGCTGCATATAAATAACCTAATAGTAATGAAAAATAATTTCACCTTACTTTCGACCAGGAAGTCCGTTGCTATTCATTGGAATAAGAATTAACAATAAAAGGGCACATACCCCTTTAAATACAATTATTCACTCTCGCTATTCGCTTTTGTATAACATTCATCACAAAGTTTATCTTCATACTCTAACTCTGGATGATCTGGGATTGTTTCAACACCACAAACTGGGCAGTGTACTAACTCTACTTCGGCCATTATTTAGTCCTATTATTATTTATACTAATTTAAGTGTAGTTAACTAATGCTGTATTGTAATGCGTAAGAGAGTCTATTCGTTATGCATTAACGGCAATAGCGGCCATTTTCATGGTGCTTTCAAAAGATTCTGCACCTGCAATAAAACAACCGTTATGACAAAACATGGCGTCTTCAATATTGGTGATATCTTGAAGCTCTTTATTTTCTAAACCTGCCCACTGTTTAGGGAGCGGTTTTCTGTCTTCGAATGAACCAAGTTCAACAGGGACAGTTTGAACTCGCCACTGGCCAGTTTGCGATGGGTAAACAACATATAAGGCTTCTTCAGATAATTTGTGAACGGTTTTTTTCCACGGTGTGTATTTTTCTAACACAATCACTCTTGGATCTTCTGCTTTCTCAACCGCTTTAGCCACAATCGATTTTGCACTAATACTACCGTTAGCCGATGCAATAAATCGCATTAAAACGCGGGATGCAAATTCAACCGCTTCATTAAAGCTAGCATCAAAGTTAGCTTCTTCTTGCCAGGTTGGATTAAACATACCAATCGTTTGGCTAAGACTAATACCTTCAGGTTTACCTTCACCATAACCACAATCGATTGCATCAATTGTTGATACCAGGCTTTTATCAACAGAATTTGCGACGTCCGGGTTGCCCTGGCATATTTCCAGGCCGTATTTCTGCCAAATTAAACCAAATGAAGAATAGGGGATACCATTTTCGCGCTGACCGGCACCACCACGTTGGTGATGGTCAAAACGGTCTGAGTCCGCGTCGTATACACCGCCCACATCAACCACCATATCTGCCTTGGTGATAATTTCTGAATCACGTGTGCGAATGAGCTTAAAAGTTGGGAATAGGCTCTTAAGTGCAGCGATACTGAAAACATCATCTGCGTGAAAATTACCATTATGCGTTACTATTGTTTTATCTGTCATCTGTACTTCGTCGTGTTGGGGGAAAAGAAGGTGGGGGTGAAAAATATCGCCCCCACCCCAACCCTCCCCCGAAGTGGGGGAGGGAGTGAAAAAATTGAAAGGCGGATTTTATACGAAGATGGCTAACAAAAGTAGATGAATTTTTAATCGTTAGTATAAAGATGACGAGTAATAGGGGTAGTCCCAAATAGTTTTACTATACTTCATACATATTATTTAAATATTTTCATATCAGCTATGACAAAGAACAAACCACAGTCAGAATCCCACGGTTTGTACCAATGCTATAAAAGGTTACCCACCAGTAAAAAAGTGATTCTCATTGTATTTATTATTTGGTTGGCACAGGCCATACCGAAGTGGACGGCGGCCATTATGGCTGATGGAGAAACATCAGCGAAGATTATGCGCTTTTTTATCACGCCTCGATAGGGTATGGAGTGCTGAGTAGAAAGAGATTAGTGAAGTATAAAAAGTAGATTTAGCCACACTTGTGTAATCTGCTGATTCGTCATTCCCGCGCAGGCGGGAATCAAGTACTTTATAGTATGAATCTCTAGATTCCCGCCTGCGCGGGAATGACGGGTATATTCAACTCTTTATTCCATCCATTTCTGGAATACTTTTTGCAACTTACCTGGGTATGTTGAGTAAGTGGCTAATTTTACCCCGTTACATTCTTATGCTTGGTATTTTAATACTGGGATCGACTGGCTGTGGTCTGAAATTTGGAGCTGATGCACGTCAAGCTGCTGAAAATCAAAAGAAAAATGAGAAATCTAGTGGTTTTGTGGAGGTGGACAATACTAAGCCTGAACCGGCAGTTGTCGCCGCAAAAAGCCCAAACTCAGCAAAAAAAGCTGATCAGCCTGAAAAGCAGACGGCAAAGTATGTCCGTGTAGGAAAAAATCGTCGCTTAACTAAGGTTGATAGCGAGGAAAATCAAAAGGCAGTACCAACGGAGCAAGCGTCCACGCCAAAAGCTGAGCAAGAAAAGCACTTACCTGAGCTGGTTTTTGACAAGCTCAAGACGACTAACCGAAAAATTCTGTCTAAAGTGCGCGAAACGCATGAGAGGATAGTCGATAAAGTACTTGGGCGTAAGCGACCCAAGAAAAAAGTGGTTTACCCTACGGTTAAACTCTATGGTGCCGGGTTGGATGAGTCTGAATGGGTACTGTCTTCAACAGAATTATTTTGCACTTTGTCACAACCTGTTCCGCGATTAGGAAAGGTTACTTTTGAATACAATCCGGTACAACGTCTTCGCTTTATCTTTAAGGTTAATCATCCTGTTGCTAAAAAATTAAAGATCGAAGACACACACCATAAAGTGGAATTGGTGACAGATGTTTACCCCTATCCGGATGTGGGCGCTAAACTTGAGTCAGTTCCGCCAACATGGAAGCCATTTGCTATCAAGAAAACCCTGGGTTATATCCCTTTAATAGAAGGCTATGAGCCTTTTGTGTTGCCGCATCGGCAGCAAATACCTGTCACACCGGTCGAAAAAGAAGTTAAACGTAAAGCGATGAAAACTGAACATGTCGTTGCATCGCTTGTTAATAATACTCTGCCTGAAATCTGGCCTGATAGGTTAATGTATGAACTCGAAGAAGGGATGTTGATTCGGCTGACATACCGTGACTGGACAGATGGGACACAGGATATTATCACTTCCATTTCACCAATTAATTTTGACGATGTTAAGGGTGACTTTGAAAAATGTATTGCCAAATTACCAAAGTATAATTTCAATAAATTCAAAAAAACCAAACTACATTTCACAAAAAACCAACGTGTGCTTAGCAAGAAAATGAAAAAGCAGTTACGCGATATGGTGAAATTTGTAAAACTGGATGAAACCATAAAAAAAGTCATGATTAAATCCTATACCGATAGCATGGGGTTTAAGCGGGTTAATCGTGAAGCGGCAAAAATACAGGCCCAGGCGATTAAGGCCTATATGCGTAAGCTGGGAATGAAAATCCCTATTACCGCAATCGGTATTGGTGAAGGTCCCTTTGTGGCTTCAAACCGCAGTTCGGCTGGGCGCGCCAAAAACCGCCGTAGCATTATCACTCTGATTAAATAACGACTCTGGATAAATTAACGGCCCAGGGATAAATTAACGACTAAGCGCCATATTTTCGGTATAATCCGCGCAAATTAGCGAATCTTGCTGCGGAGCAAATCATGTCAGATGTAAAAAAAGTCGTCCTTGCCTATTCAGGCGGACTAGATACCTCAATTATCCTGAAATGGCTGGAAGATGTTTATCACTGCGAAGTGGTCACTTTTACCGCTGATATTGGTCAGGGTGAAGAAGTTGAGCCAGCACGTGCTAAAGCGCAGGCCATGGGTGTAAAAGAAATCTATATTGAAGATTTACGCGAAGAGTTTGCTCGTGATTTTGTTTTTCCAATGTTCCGTGCCAATACTATTTACGAAGGCGAATATCTGTTAGGAACCTCGATCGCTCGTCCGTTAATTGCTAAACGTTTAGTAGAAATTGCGCAGGAAGTGGGTGCGTCTGCAATTTCTCATGGTGCAACAGGTAAGGGTAATGACCAGGTTCGTTTTGAACTAGGTGCTTATGCGCTAATGCCCGATGTACAAGTGATTGCGCCGTGGCGCGAATGGGATTTGAGTTCACGTGAATCATTAATGGCTTATGCTGAGGAACACGGTATTGAAATTGACTATGCGAAGCAAGGTAAGAAGTCACCTTATTCAATGGATGCCAACTTATTACACATTTCATACGAAGGGGATATTTTAGAAGACCCATGGAATGAGCCAGAGGATGATATGTGGCGCTGGAGTGTTTCACCAGAAGCCGCTCCCGATAAAGCGACCTATTTAGAATTAGAATATGAAAAGGGTGATATTGTTGCAATCAATGGTGAGAAAATGTCGCCAGCGACAGTAATGGAATATTTAAATAAAGTGGGCGGTGAAAACGGTATCGGTCGTGACGATATAGTTGAAAATCGTTTTGTAGGTATGAAGTCACGTGGTTGTTACGAAACACCTGCGGGCACCATTATGTTAAAAGCGCATCGGGGAATAGAATCTCTAACTTTAGATCGCGAAGCGATGCATTTGAAAGATGAATTGATGCCACGTTATGCGAAGATGATTTACAACGGTTTTTGGTGGTCGCCAGAGCGTGAAGCATTACAGGCATTAATTGACAATACACAACAAACAGTTAACGGTACTGTACGTGTTAAATTGTATAAAGGTAATGTCAGTGTTGCTGGCCGTAAATCAGAAAAAGATTCATTATTTGATGAAAATATTGCAAGCTTTGAAGATGATGGTGGTGCATATAACCAACAAGATGCAGCCGGTTTTATCAAACTTAATGCCTTGCGTTTAAGGATTGCAGCAAGGAAGAAGTAAGCCTGAAAATAGTTTTTACTCATAAAAAAGCCTCGACATAATCGAGGCTTTTTTGTTGGGTATTGATAAAGCCTAAGCGTTAAGTTTTTTCGCTACGTAGTAATCAACACTGACATACTTACCTGCACCAATAAAGAATAATGCCAGTAGCATAATAAAATAGGTTGCCGCGAATTCAATACCGTTGTTTAAAATAGCAATCGATCCTTGCTCAGTTAACCAGCTGTAATTACCATGCTCTTTTAATAAACTTTTTGCCGCATCTAATTTTTCAGAAGCAGCCATTGCATCACTACAATTAAATAAGCAAAACTTGGCATCAGCAATGGCTTGCCAACCGTTTACCCAATGCACACTAAAGGCAGCAACAATCATGGTAATCATAAGAGGGATTGAAATCCAGCGCACACCAAAACCAAATAACAACATAACGGCACCGGCTAGTTCGGTTGAAGTGGCAAGGAAGGCCATGAGATCTGGCATAGGCAAACCTAAACCCCATTCCGGGTTGCCAAACCAGGCAGCGGTATCTTCAAAACTGTTAAACTTACTCATGCCTGCCATCCAGAAAATGGGTGCAAGATAGAGTCGAAGTGCGAGTGGGGCCAGAAAATCGAAAGCGCGAGTGCGATCAAGTAAGCCTTGCAGTTGCAATAACTTTTCCATAATTAACTCCGGGCGTTGTTATGTTTTATTGTTGTTAATAGAACGCGTTATCAGTTCTAAGTTCCAGCAAGTGTTCCAATAATAATATTTTTTTTATGGAGTTCGTCTAGTGTTTGCTGGCCAAAATTTAAAATACTATCTATATCAGGGTTATTTAATTCGTTAGCTATTTGCGTTAATAGTTCTTTGCCTGTTAGTTTTTCCGGGTTATCAGAAATAAGTTGCAACAAACGGGCGATAACAGGGTTCATTTCGGTGAAGCTGATTTCCTCTTCATCTGGCAGACGTGAAGCAACAATATGAGTAGGTTGTTCACTGGGTTGTTCAGGTAGGAACTCAGTGCTAATGTGTTGTACAGGGTAGTTATAACTTAATAGCCATGCGAGATTAGAAAGTATAGGTACTTCATTTAGAAAGTCAGGCGCAGCTGAAAGCTTAGACGTATCATCAGTCAGTTCCGAGACACTTAATGCCAGTTCTACCCATTCATAATGAGCAAGTTCAAGCATGAAAGGTAAGTCATTATCTTGTGCTTCTCTTTCTTCTTCCAGATAAACTAAAAACTCGCGTGGCATTTCAGGAAATAATGGTGTGTGAGCTTTGTGGTTTGCAAAGTAATCACGTATCAACGCATGCCAACGTTGTTCTCCCAGTATTTCACAAAGTACGGGGTAGGTTGTTGACATAAAACTTTCTACATTATTGTAAAACAGGTCGCGGTATATTTTCATTCGACGTTCTTCAACGTCAACAGGTGCCGGATTTATTTCTGGTTGGCGAATATGAGACGCAAAATTATATTGCGTTTGTTTAAAATCGATATCAGCGTTGTTTGAGTTTGATGACATTATTTCGATTGTTGTGCATGAAGCGTTTTAATTTCTGATGTTGATTGGATCGATTGCCATTTATCCTGTAAATCAACAATGTGTTCAACTTCAGTTAATAATTCTGCGAGTGGTGGAATATTAAAGTCACGTTCAAGTAACGTTGGGATAACGCCGTATTGTTTATAGGCTTGTTCAAGTAAGTCCCAAACAGGTTGAATAACATCGGCACCATGGGTATCGACTTTTAAATCATCTGCTTCGTCGTAGTGGCCAGCAATGTGAATATATTCAATTCTATCCCCATTAATTGAGCTTAAAAATTCTGATGCATTGTATTTGTGGTTAATGCTATTAACATAAATATTGTTTACATCGAGTAGCATTTTGCAGTCAGACTCTTCAAGCACTGCGTTTAGAAATTCTATCTCTGGCATTTCCTGGCCAGGTGCTGCGTAATAGGAAACGTTTTCCATTGCAACGGGACATTCAAGAATTTCCTGAACGCGTTTAATTCGGTTAGCGACATAATTCACCGCTTCTTCAGTAAAAGGAATTGGCAGTAGATCATAGAGGTGGCCATCATCACTGCAGTAGCTTAAATGCTCGCTATAAATTTTTATATTGTGTTCATCTAAAAAGCGTTTTAGACGATGTAGAAAAGCTTCATCCAGTGGGCTGGGTGAGCCAATTGAAAGAGACAGACCATGGCAGATCATGTCATATTGTTCGGCAAACGCTTTAAACTGCTTGCCCATAATGCCGCCGACACCAATCCAGTTTTCGGGGGCAACTTCCATAAATCCAACCTGAGAAGGAGGTTGGTCTTGCAGCTCACCAATCATGGATCGCCGCAGACCAACACCTGCTCCATGAACGTTAAAACTTGAGTTGTTCATGTGATAGCTCATACAGCGATCTTATTTACCGCCACACTTGCCTTCGCCGCATTTACCTTCTTTTTTCTTAGCGCCGCCGCATTTGCCTTCGCCGCATTTACCTTCTTTTTTCTTAGCGCCGCCGCATTTGCCTTCGCCGCATTTACCTTCTTTCTTAGCTTTACCGCCGCATTTGCCTTCGCCGCACTTGCCTTCAGCAACTTTATAGCCACCAGAAAGTTCAGTCATTGCAAAAGGGTTAGCACCGGTTTCAGCAGCATTAGCAATATTGCTTGCAGCAAGCGTAGTAGCGAAAGCTGCACCAAGAACAATTGATAATGGTTTGATAGTTTTTTTAGACATTAGGATTCTCTCCGTTTATTAAAAATTTTTAATTATTACTAAATGTGTTGTTATTCATCGTATAGGTTGAAACCGGTATTGTTAGCCACTCTCATCCTTCACTTGGAGGATATGACAGGCTAATTCTTTGAAAGGTTCAATCTAACTGCTCGACAATACACAAATATAGCCCGAATTTATGTGAAAACTATCGAATTGTTATAAATTTGTGATATTTAAGCTTTTATTTAGCAAGCTTTTGAATGCAATCAATATAGTTTTGTTCATTTGGCATGGTTTGGTCGCGTTGAGCCTGCCAGATCATTTGGCCAAGGCATTCCATCATGGCATGTTCAGCCTCGTGCGGGTTGCCAAGCTTATTTGTAAGAGTTTGATATATTGACTGGATGCAGTCAGGCCGATTAGTGGAGAGCTGTTCCTGTATGGCAATATGCATCGACATATGTAAAAACGGGTTTGTTTGTCCAATTTCTGGCGTGAAGTCCTTATTTATTGTGGAGTCATCTTCTAAAAGCGCGTGATATTCCGGATGCTGTTGAATAATACTGACAATAACCTGTTCCAGTGGTTGTAACAGAGCTTTGTTGTTGTAATTGCCCCACGCGGTATAGAACATTTTGCGCATTTCGTTTCTATCATTACCAAACATTTGCTTTACTCAACAGTTTTGTCTTTATATTCACATAGATCCTCAATAACACAGGATCCGCAACGTGGTTTACGTGCAATACAGGTATATCGACCGTGTAAAATTAGCCAGTGATGTGCATCTACCTTAAATTCATCAGGTACAAATTTCAGCAGTTTCTTTTCAACTTCCAGCACATTTTTACCGGGGGCGATATTGGTTCGGTTAGAGACTCTATATATATGGGTATCTACTGCAATGGTTGGGTGACCAAAGGCAGTGTTAAGCACAACGTTTGCCGTTTTGCGGCCTACGCCGGGTAAGGCTTCCAGTGCGGCGCGGTCTTCCGGGACTTTGCTATTGTGCTGCTCAACCAGCATCTTACAAGTTGCCATAATGTTTTTGGCCTTGGTGTTGTAAAGGCCAATGGTTTTAATATATTTCTTTAGTCCAGTCAGTTTTAATGCCAGAATTTTCTCAGGTGTGTTCGCGACTTTATAAAGTTTTTTGGTAGCTTTATTGACGCCTTTGTCAGTCGCTTGTGCAGATAAGATGACGGCTATAAGTAACTCAAAGGTTGAGTTATAGTTTAATTCGGTCGTTGGATCCGGGATATGCTTTTTTAAACGACTAAAAATTTCGTGGCGTATTTTAGGGTTCATAAAGACGACTTGCTTCTACAGTATTAACTTTCTGCAACTTGAGTAGTTGATATAGCCACTGCTTTTTTATTTTCTAATTTATTATCGATAATATTTTTAAACGCTAATATAAAACCTAAACCGATAAAGGCGCCAGGAGGAAGGATAGCCAGTAAAAAGCCACGATAGTTTTCAATAACTGTAATCTTAATACCTTCTGCAGCAGCACCAAACATTAAATGAGCTTGTTGGAATAAAGTACCAAAGCCAATTAGCTCACGCATTGCACCGAGGGCTACAAGTACTGCGGTAAAACCGAGTCCCATAAAAAAACCATCCAAAGCAGAAGGCATGACCGCATTTTTTGAAGCGTAAGCTTCTGCGCGCGCAATGATGGCGCAGTTAGTCACGATAAGCGGAATAAAAATCCCCAGTATTTTATACAGATCATGAAAGTAGGCTTCCATGGTGAGTTCGATGACGGTAACAACAGAAGCGATAATCAGTACAAACACAGGAATACGGATTTCAGCACGAACCCAGTGGCGAATGATTGAGACAGCCACATTGGATGCAACTAGCGTTAACATGGTGGCTAACCCCAAACCTAAACCATTAATAACAGTATTAGAAACACCCAATAACGGACATAAGCCGAGTATTTGAACCAGAGCAGCATTGTTTGTCCACAGGCCTTGTTGGGCTATATTCTTTACAGACGTTTCACTCATATTTTCTCACGAATATTGAGAAGTTCTATAGCTGCGTTAAAAATTAAATCAAAATGCTCATTTACTACGTGTAAATTCCGCTTTTTCGTTAATTTTTGCCTTGCTCTAAAATTTCTCAATCTCCGTGTGGTACCTCACTCTTTGTCCATTGTGACTTTAGATGGTGTAAACAGTTTATCATGTTGCTGTTTGTAAAATAATAAGGCTTTATGTACGGCTTTTACGATGGCACGTGGCGTAATGGTTGCGCCGGTTAATTGGTCAAATTCACCACCATCACGTTTCACATTCCACTTTTTATCAGTCGGATTTGTTAATGATTTATCATTAAACTGTAATATCCATTTAGATTTTTCAATTTCAATAGCATCCCCAAGGCCAGGTGTTTCTTTATGTTTTACAACACGTACACCAGCGAGTGTGCCATCATACTTAATTGCAACCAGAAGTGTTATTTTGCCAGTATAACCGTCGGGCGCGATGGCCGTTAATATAGCTGCAACGGGTTGATTGTTTTTTCTGGCTCTAAAAACAGTAACGGGCTTTTTACTGCCAAGCATTTCAAAATTTGTAATACTTAGTGTGTCTGTGAATAAATTATTATCGTGTTTGTCTGGCGGTATTAGTTGATGTAAGCTTCTGAGTGTTGCTTGTTTCTGATTTTCTTTTATTTGTTCTTTGGTTTGATCAAATGTAAATGCAACCATCGTTGTACCTACGATGGCAAAAACACCAAGCAGTACAGCACTGATAATCATTTTCTTAAGCAGAGGATTAAGTTGTTTCTGTTCGGACATCACGATTCACCAAACGCTTTAGGACGTGTGTAGTAATCAATTGTTGGTGCAGCCATGTTCATTAATAACACACCAAAAGCGATGCCGTCCGGGTAACCACCCCACATTCTAATAATATAGGCAAAAACTCCAATTCCTGCTGCGTAGATGAGTCTGCCACGTGGAGTGGTTGAAGCTGTTACCGGATCGGTTGCAATAAAGAACGCACATAACATTGTAGCGCCACTAAATAAATGGAATAGTGGTGATGTCTCTGTTGATGAATAAAATATAAGTGCCATAACCGAGAAACTAATAAGAAAAGCAACTGGAATATGCCAGCTAATAATTCGTCGGTATAGCAGCCATAAGCCGCCGAGTAAAAACATCAGGTTAATCCATTCCCATCCTTTGCCAGCAAACTGACCAAATACAACAGGGTAGTTTGACTGTATTGTTGTTAACGAGTGCCCAAGCCCCGATTGTGTTTTAACGGTATCAAGTGTGGTTGCCATTGTGATGGCATCAATATTGATGTCGTTCAGACTGGAATATAAAACGTAATTTAAATTTTGCGTAAAACTCAGGTTGTTATCTGGCTGCAACCAGATTGTCATTTCAAGTGGAAAAGAAATAAGCAGTAAAGCATAACCTATCATTGCAGGGTTAAAAGGGTTATAACCCAGCCCACCGTATAAATGTTTACCAATAATAATCGCAAATGAAACACCTATAAAGGTTAACCACCATGGTGCCAGTGAGGGTAACGCAAGTGCAAGGAGTATTGCTGTCACTACAGCACTACCGTCCATGATAAATGGTTTTATAGGACGCTTGCGTAACGCTAACATAAACATTTCAGTTGCAACTGCAGTGATAATGGCAACTATGATGTTTAATACGATACCCCATCCAAAGAAAACAACATAGGCAATAATGCCGGGAATAAGTGCATATAATACATTGAGCATTATACGAGTCACTGAATTAGGCGCGATATTATCCATGCTTATTTATCTTCTGGTTTATTTTGTTTATTTAATTTAGCTTTACGACGTTTTTCAACTTCTTCAATTTTCTTTTGTTGTTCTTCAGTTAAATTGCTGGTGTTTTTGGCAATAGCGGTTTGTTCCGTTTGTCGTGATTTTACACGCTCAAGCGCAGCTTCTATTGCTGCTTTTTTTGCATCCTGCTCACTGGTATCGATACCTTGTTTTTTCTGTAGCAGGGCTTTCTTTTTGGCTTTGCGTTCAGCATCTTCTTTTTTCTTTCGTTCAATCCTTAATTGACGAAACTCATGGCGTTGTCGCGCATGATCTGATTTTTTCTTATCAGCTTCCTGAGTCCATATCTCTGTTTTAGCATAGCGATAAAACTGTACTAGAGGAATATGGCTGGGGCAGACGTAGTCGCAGCAACCACATTCGATACAGGAAAAAATTTGGTAGTCCTGAACGCGATCAAGATCTTTTGCTCTGGTATACCAGTATAGCTGTTGAGGTAACAGATTAGCCGGACACACCCGGGCACACTCACCGCAGCGTATACATGGGAGTGAAGGAGATTCTGCTTCTTTGTTCTTAACTAAAATGCAGTTAGTTGTTTTAATAACTGGGTAGTCTGATGAGTCCAGATGGTTCCCCATCATCGGGCCACCCATAATTATTTCCTGAGAGCCATACGGTGTGTAGCGACATTCATCTAATACATCCTGCATGGATGTGCCAATGAGTACTTGCAGGTTTCTTGGTTGGTTTACATTATCGCCCGTTACTGTAACGGTACGATCAATTAATGGTTTGCCTTCAATAATCGCAGTAGCAACGGCATAAACCGTTGCAATGTTATGACAAATAATGCCTGCATCACGCGGTAGCTGGTTAATAGCAATTTCTTTACCGGTAAGTGTTTTTATAAGTTGCTTCTCTCCACCGGCTGGATAACGGGTTGGGACCTCTACAATTTGAATATTTTTAATATTACTGTTTTCCAAAGCAACGGATAAGGTTTTAATAGCATGCGGTTTGTTATCTTCAATACCGATCAAACACTGCTTCACATCAAGCGCATGTAAGATAAACTGAATTCCCTGAATAATTTTACTGCCCTGTTCTTTTATGAGCATAGCATCACATGTTATGTAGGGTTCACATTCAGCGGCATTAATAATCAGGGTATCAATATTTTTATCTTGAACAAGCTTGATATGAGTTGGGAAACCTGCACCACCAAGTCCAACAATACCCGCTTCGATTAGTATCTGCTTTAAGCTTTCTTTATCAAGCGCCAGGGGATTTTCGACAGGCTGAACAGACGGATGCCATTTGTCTTCATTGTCTGGCTTGATGATAATGCAATCGGCCAGTTGTTTTACAAAGCCGGGTAGAGGATGTTGTTCAATAGTAATGACTTCACCTGATGTAGATGCATGAACAGCGGCAGTGACATTGTTACCATTATCCAGTTTTGCAATGCACTGTCCCTTTAGAACAGTCTCACCAGGGGTAACAATTGCTTTGGCAGGTTTGCCTATATGTTGTTGCAGTGGAATAATCAGCTTATCAGGTATTTTTGCTGCTGCAATATCAGAACGCATAGACATTTCTTTATGGCCTTTTAATTTCAGGCCACCATGAAATTGATATTTTGCTTTTATTATATTGCCCGACATTATGTTAACTCTTTAAGTAACAATGGCGTATCCGGTAACTCAACCGTAATCTTATTGCCTTCTTCAACCGCCGGTATGATATGAATGCAATCAACAGGGCAAGGCGGTATACATAAATCACAACCGGTGCACTCGTCTGTGATAACGGTGTGCATTTGTTTTGCTGCGCCTAAAATAGCATCGACAGGGCATGCCTGTATGCACAGGGTGCAGCCGATGCAAACATTTTCGTCTATATAAACAACAGTCTTTTCTGCATGTTCGCCGTGCTCTTCATTAAGCGGTTTGGGATCTTTACCGAGTAAGTCAGCTAAAGCCAGAATTGTAGTCTCGCCACCGGGTGGACATTGATTAATATCCGCTTCCCCTTTTGCGATTGCTTCAGCATAAGGATGACAACCAGGGTAAGTGCATTGACCACATTGTGTCTGTGGTAGTAGCGCGTCAATTTGATCAACAACAGGGTTAGATTTTACTTTGTAGCGAACTGCAGCAAAGCCAAGGAGTAAACCAAAGGCTATTGCTAATATTGATAAGGCAATGATTGCAGTTAACATGTATGTATATAAAACCTTTAACCTTTAATAAGGCCGGCAAAGCCCATAAAGGCCATTGACATTAAGCCCGCGGTTATTAAAGCTATAGATGTACCTTTAAAAGGTGCTGGTACATCAGCAACGGCAATGCGTTCGCGCATCGCTGCAAATAAAATAAGGACAAGTGAAAACCCAATGGATGCACCAAAACCAAATAATGCAGATTCTATAAATCCAAAGTCAGTTTTTTGAACATTTAATAAAGCAACACCGAGTACAGCGCAGTTAGTGGTTATAAGAGGTAGAAATATTCCCAGTACCTGATATAGCAGTGGGCTGGTTTTGCGAATAAACATTTCTGTAAATTGAACGACGCCAGCAATAATTAGTATAAAGGTAATCGTTCTTAGATATTCAATCTCTAAAGGTATTAGTAAATACGTGTAGGCAAGGTAACTGCAAATAGATGAAAGCGTTAATACAAAGGTGGTTGCAAGTGCCATCCCTGTTGCGGTTTCCAGTTTTCGTGAAACACCCATGAAAGGGCACAGGCCTAAAAATTTTACCAGCACAAAGTTATTAACCAGTACCGTGCTAACTAATATCAGTGCGTATTCTTTCATTATATTTAATATGAAAGTTTATTTAACCTTGTTGGCTTATTTTACTTTCATTCCAGGTTGTGCACCTTCGTGCGGTTCCATTATCCATAAGTCTTTGCCACCAGGACCAGCTGCTAAAACCATACCTTCGGAAACACCAAAGCGCATCTTGCGTGGTTTGAGGTTGGCTACCATGACAGTGAGTTTACCTTCAAGCTGTTCCGGCTCATAGGCAGATTTAATTCCTGCAAAAACATTTCGTGTTTGATCGCCAATATCCAGCGTTAATTGTAGTAGTTTATCTGCGCCTTCAACATGTTCGGCCTTTACAATACGTGCGATACGTAAATCAATTTTGGCAAAGTCTTCAAAGTCGATCAGTTCGTTTTCCATAGTATCTTTTTCTTTTGATTTGTTATTGGTTTTTGTTGCTGCTGCAGGTGTCTTAGCTGTTGTTTCCAGACTTTGTTTAGATGCTTCGATCATTGCATCGATTTTTTCTTTCTCAACACGGGTCATTAAGGGCTTAAACTTATTAACCGTGTGGTTTGTTAAAGGTGTATGAATGTCTTGCCATGTTAAAGGTTCAATATTTAGAAATGCCTCACTTTGTTGTGTGAGTGATGGCAGCACAGGTTTTAGTAAAACGATAAGTGCTCTAAACAGGTTGATGCCCATGCTGGCAATATCATGTAGTTGCTGTTCTTTGCCTTCTTCTTTTGCCAGTACCCAGGGTTGTTTAGTATCAATATACTGGTTTGCCTGATCAGCTAATGCCATGATTTCACGAACAGCATGATTAAATTCACGTTTATCGTAAAGTGAAGCTATATGTTCACTGGCATCAGTGAATTTTTTATAAAGTTCAGGTTCGCTGATGTTAGCGGCAAGCTGATTATTGAATTTCTTTTTAATAAAACCGGCACAGCGACTGGCGATGTTGACTACTTTACCAACGAGGTCTGAATTTACCCGTGCCTGGAAGTCTTCAAGATTTAAATCCAGATCATCGATGCCACTGCCAAGCTTTGCCGCAAAGTAGTAACGGAGATATTCCGGGTTCAGGTTATCCAGATAAGTACGTGCTTTGATAAATGTTCCACGAGATTTGGACATTTTTTTGCCATCGACCGTTAAAAAGCCATGACAGAAAACACCGGTAGGTGTGCGGTAGCCACTGCCACTTAGCATGGCTGGCCAGAACAGTGTGTGGAAGTAGGCAATGTCCTTACCGATAAAATGGTAAAGCTCGTACTGGCTGTCGGCCTTCCAGTAATCATCAAAATTTAAACTTTTATCTTGCTTGTCTTGATTTTTTTGGCACAGGTTTTTAAAGCTAGCCATATAACCAACTGGGGCATCCAGCCAGACATAGAAGTACTTATCTTTTGTTTCGGGGATTTCGAAACCAAAGTAGGGTTTATCGCGGGAGATATCCCAGTCCTGCAAACCCGATTCAAACCACTCATTGAGTTTATTGGTGATTTCACCTTGCACATGCTCGCCCTGGATCCATTCTTTTAGCATCGTCTCAAAATCAGCCAGCGCAAAAAAGTAATGTTCGGATTCTTTTTCAACTGGCGTGGCACCTGATACGGCAGAGACCGGATTCTTTAAGTCTGTCGGTGAGTAAGTACTTCCACAAACCTCACAATTATCACCATATTGATCCTCAGCACCGCATTTTGGGCATTCACCTTTAATGAATCGGTCCGGCAGGAACATTTCTTTTTCTGGGTCATAGGCCTGCTTGATGGTTTTGCTATGGATATGTCCAGCTTCCTTCAGGCGAAGGTAAATCCCCTGAGCAAGCTCCTTGTTTTCGTCTGAGTGGGTACTGTGAAAATTGTCGAAATTGATTAAAAAATCAGCAAAATCAGCGCGATGCTCTTTGTCCGTCGCAGCAATCAGCTCTTCCGGGGTAATGCCCTCAGCCTGGGCGCGAAGCATAATAGGGGTTCCGTGAGCATCGTCTGCACAAACATAAGTACATTGATTTCCATACATTTTTTGGAAACGTGCCCAGATATCCGTTTGAATATATTCCACTAAATGGCCAAGATGGATAGAGCCATTGGCATAAGGCAGGGCACTGGTAACCAGAATATGTCGTGTTGCTGTTGTCATTAATTATGCTCTATCTGCGTAGCACGAATTGAGTGTGCTAAATGTAAGTATTTGATTTTAAAGGTGGCATCTTATCAGCTGGCATTTGATTTGGCGAATTTCTGCCTGATTTAAGCCCCGATCTAAGCGTGGATGCTGAAAATGTACCTTATATAAAGCTGCCTATTTTAAGGTAAAAAAGTTTATAATAGAACTCTAATGCGTTTTTGTGTAATATGCGCCTTCTAAATAGTAGTTTACTATTTTACTCAAGTATTAAAGATTTTGAAATTAAAGATTCAGGAGAATTCCATGGCTGACGTAAGCGCACCACAAGTTGAAGAGGCTCTTAAAAGCTATATCGACCCATACACTGAAAAAGACTTAGTGACAACGAAAAGCATTCGTGACATTAAAGTGGACGGTGACAAGGTAACCGTTGATGTTCAGTTAGGATATCCTGCCGAAGGGTTTAAAGCGGAAATGGCTGATAAATTAAAAGCCATAACAGAAAGCGTTGATGGTGTTTCAAGTGCAACAATCAATGTTACTTCTAAAATTGTGGCGCACACGGTTCAAAAAGGCGTCAACATGATCAATGGCGTTAAAAACATTATTGCGGTTGCATCTGGTAAAGGTGGTGTTGGCAAATCTACCACATCGGTTAACCTTGCTTTAGCACTTGCAAAGGAAGGCGCAACGGTCGGTATTCTTGATGCGGACATCTATGGCCCAAGCCAACCGCGTATGCTGGGTATAAGTGGCCAACCTGAATCAGCTGATGGTAAATCTCTCGAACCTTTAATTAACCACGATATTCAATCTATGTCGATTGGTTACTTAATCGATGACGAAACACCAATGATCTGGCGTGGCCCCATGGTAACGCAGGCATTGGAGCAATTATTAAATGATACAAAATGGAAAGATGTAGATTATTTGATTATCGACCTTCCACCAGGCACGGGCGATATCCAGTTAACATTGGCACAAAAAGTACCGGTTACCGGTGCATTAATTGTTACTACACCTCAGGACATTGCTTTGCTAGATGCGCGTAAAGGCTTGAAGATGTTTGAGAAAGTGGAAGTGCCTGTATTAGGTATTATTGAAAACATGAGTTTACATATTTGTAGTGAATGTGGTCACGAGGAACATATCTTTGGTTCAGGTGGCGGTGAAAAAATGTCAGAACAGTATGACGTAGATTTACTCGGCGCATTACCTCTGGATATGTCGATTCGAGTGGGTACGGACGAAGGCAAGCCAACTGTTGTTGCTGACCCTGATGGCCGCGTGACTGAGATTTATTGTGACATTGCACGTCGAGTAGCGGCGAAGCTTTCAACTAAAGCGAAAGATTTTAGTGCGAGCTTCCCGAATATTGTTATTCAAAACAATTAAAGCGAGCTGACAGTTCGATATTCAAAAGGGAAACACATTGTGTTTCCCTTTTTTTATAGTGACTGAGGAAATACAAGCTTTTGTGCATATCCATTCGTACCCATTCTATATTAGAATAGCCTCTTGGTAATTATGTATAACTTTGGGTATAGCTAGATGAGTATTAAGTCAGATAAGTGGATTCGTCGTATGTCCGATAATGAGGGGATGATTGAACCCTTCGAATCCGGGCAAGTTCGTGAAAATGAAGCAGGTCGAATTATTTCCTACGGTACGTCAAGTTATGGGTACGATGTGCGATGTTCCGATGAGTTTAAGATATTTACCAATATAAATTCTGCGATTGTGGATCCAAAAGATTTTGATCATCAAAGTTTTGTTGATGTTAAATCGGACGTTTGTATTATCCCACCTAATTCTTTTGCTTTAGCGCGTACTGTTGAATACTTTAGAATTCCACGCAGTGTATTAACGGTTTGTTTGGGTAAGTCTACTTATGCGCGTTGCGGTATTATTGTCAATGTCACGCCATTAGAACCTGAATGGGAAGGCCATGTCACACTAGAGTTTTCCAACACCACACCGTTACCGGCAAAAATCTATGCTAATGAAGGTGTCGCTCAAATGTTGTTCTTTGAGTCAGACGAAGTTTGTGAAACCTCTTATAAAGATCGTGGTGGGAAGTATCAGGGGCAGCAGGGCGTAACTTTGCCCAAAGCCTAATCACGAATAACGAGAAGTAATATTGCTGTGTTGCAGTCTTTACTCTAAATGCTCACTTACTTTTCGTAAGCTCCGCTTTCTCGTAAACCCCGTGCCTTACTCTATTACTTCTCTTTATCCGTGAAAAAGTATAGGTAGCAAGATTGCTGCGTTGCAGACTTAACTTAAAATTCCCACTTACTTTTCGTAAGCTCCGCTTTCTCGTAGAACCTGCGCCTTGTGCTTTTGCTTTTGCTTCTTGTTATCCGTGAAGGATATATTTAATTGTCATTCCCGCGGAGTCGGGAATCTATTTTTAACTGTTAGAATAGTTAGTGTGAGTAAAATAATGTGTCCATTATTTATTGACAGAAAATGCACGTAGTGAAAAACTGAATTTATCGCCTTTATCATTTACTTTTTGAATTTTTATCGGCAAGTATTCGAGAGCAGGTGCACACCAGAAAGTGAATTTACTATTGCCTTTAATTTTACCTGATTCAAGTTTAACAACTTCAAATTCACCCAGCTCTGTTTGAAGTTTTTCTTTTTGCAAAAAATATAAATTATAAGTGCGAGTGTGTTTTTTTGTGGCAATGCGATATTGCATATTTTTAATGTTGTTTTGCAGATTTTGCATAATGCTAAGTTGAAAGCTGAGTAAGTCATGTGTATTTGGGCTTAGACTCTCAGTTGTTTTTAAATAGCTATTCGTGAAATTATTTTTATCCCAGTCAAATTCAAGTTGATGTGTTTCAATCTGGCCTTTTTTATCTTTGGTAGAATTGTACAGCGTTGGTTGTATCTGTTTGTGAGTAATCGTGAGGTGACTGGTTTCTTTTACTGTTTCTTTTATAAGTAATGCTGCAAAGCCCTCAGGGATAGTACTGGACTCATAGGTAGCATGTTGTGCATCTTTAAAGGACAGATTGCGTTTGCTAACGCCCAGTTCTATACCGTTGTAGTTGACATCATATTCAGCGTTGAAGCCAGACTTTAGCAAATTTGCATGACTAATACCTGAAAATAAAAACAGTATAAGCAATAGAGGAGTGATTTTTATCATTTTATTGTACAGCAGTTATTTTACAATTATATAAAGTATGACTTATATAAGCGATATTGTTCAATAAGTTTATAGAGTTTGTTCAGACTATATTCAGGTTACGGGTTTCAGGGTCTGGTATTTTAAATTAAATGTAACATTGCAGCTTCTGGTTTTAATTCTTTACCATCTTTAAATGTCCTGTTATTTTTCATTTCAACCCGGCCTTCAGCAAACCACTTTATAACCAACGGGTAAATGATGTGTTCTTCTTTATGTACTCGTTGTGCAAGCTCGTCAGCTGTATCGCCCTCGTGAATCGGGACTTCAGCCTGTAATATTAGCGGCCCGGCATCCAGTTCAGGGATAACAAAATGCACACTTGCGCCATGGTGTTTGTCGCCTGCATCGATGACACGTTGATGTGTATTAAGGCCCTGGTATTTTGGTAACAACGATGGGTGGATATTAATAAGCTTACCCTGAAAATGATTAACAAATTCATCCGATAAAATGCGCATAAAGCCGGCTAGAGCAACCAGGTTTGGCTGGTATTGATCGATAATTTTCTGGAGTTGAGCATCGTATTCTTCACGAGAGGGGCAGTCCGTATTTTCAAGCGTGATAGCGTCAATACCTGCTTGTTGTGCTCGTTGTAAACCATATGCATCTTTTTTATCGCTGATAACAGCAACAACTTCGGCTTCGATTTCGTCGTCATGAATATCATCAATAATGGCTTGCAGGTTACTGCCATTTCCTGAGATAAGAACAACAATACGTAACATAAGGGCGTTGCTTAAATAATTACGCGGGGTGTTTTAGTTTCACTGGTTTCGATGTTGCCAATGATTTTTGTTTCAACGCCTTGCTCGTTCAGCAACTTAACGGCAGTATCAACATCGGCTGGATCCACTACTGCGACCATACCTATACCACAGTTAAATGTACGGTGCATTTCTTCAGTGGATATATTGCCATTGGTTTGTAACCAGTCAAAAATGGCTGGTGTATTCCAGCTGGATGTGTCGATATTAGCCTGTGTGTTGTCCGGCATAACTCGAGGTAAATTTTCCAGTAAGCCACCACCAGTGATATGGGCAAGTGCGTGAATATTTATTTTTTCATGCAGTGCCAGTAGCGGTTTAACGTAAATTTGTGTAGGTGCTAATAATTTTTCACCCAATGTTGCGCCGTCAAATGACTGGTTAAGGTCAGCTTTTGCAACTTCTATAACTTTTCGTATCAGTGAATAACCATTTGAATGGGGACCAGAAGAGGTCAGACCAATAAGTATGTCACCTGCTTTAACTTTCGTGCCATCAATAACTTTGCTCTTTTCAACCACACCGACACAGAAACCTGCAAGGTCGTAGTCATCGGCTGAATACATGCCCGGCATCTCCGCGGTTTCACCACCAATTAGTGCTGCGCCAGATTGTAAACAGCCATCAGCAATTCCCTTGATAACATTTTCTGCTGTTTCAATATCGAGCTTGCCGGTTGCATAATAATCGAGGAAGAACAGGGGTTCTGCACCTTGTACGATTAAATCATTCACACACATCGCGACCAAATCGATACCGATGGTATCGTGTTTGTTCATTTCTAATGCAAGCTTAAGTTTTGTTCCAACGCCATCGGTACCTGAAACCAGCAATGGTGACTGGTAGCGTTCTGGAATTTCGAATAAAGCGCCAAACCCACCTAGGCCATCCACTACGCCGCTTCGCTTGGTGCGAGCCGCGTGAGGTTTAATATGATCGATAAGCTTATTTCCAGCGTCGATATCGACACCCGCGTCTTTATAGCTTAGGGGAGTGGTTGTTTTAGTATCAGAATTTGAAGCGTCGTGAGACAATGTAAAACTCCAGTAAAAAGTAGTAACAAGATGGGATGAAAGCCCCTCTTTTCTTGGGATTTCAGTGCATAATAGGCAATTGTACCAACTTGGCGAAAGACTGGATACACTATTAGAATGGTTTTTAGTTAAGATTAGATAATAACATCAGGTAAAGCAGGGGGCTGTGTTGCAAGGACAGAACAAATTAATTCGATTATGTTTAGCGAGTATCTTGGTGGTAAGTTGCTTATTTGCCCAAACTGGCATGGCGGCAAAAATTACCGATTTATACGATGCAGAAATTCCGGTACAAAGCCAGAACAGAGCAGACAGGCATGTTGCGATTAAACAGGCATTTGCCGAGGTTCTGGTGCGAGTTTCCGGGCAGCAAGATGTGGTGCTCGCTTTGCCGCCACTGATTGAAACTGATACCGTGCCCCTGGTTAAAACGCCGAATCAGGAGGAGCCTAATCTTGTTTTGATGGGCAAGACTCAGGAAATTGCCAGTGCGCTGAGTAAGGCAACATATTATGTAAAGCAGTTTCGTTACCAAAAACCGACAGGCAGACCGCATATTGACTGGGGAATAAAGCAAAAGGATGATAAAAATTCAAAACCAGAACAGCCAGTTCAACAGGTAATCTGGATTCGGTTCAATAAAAAGAAAATAAATAAGCTCTTACATGATGCGGCTTTACCTGTTTGGGGTAAAACAAGGCCGTCAATTCTAGTCTGGATGGTGGTAGAAAGCAGAGGCAAGCGTTATCTGTTATCAAATTTGATTAAAAGCACAACACGTGAAAAAATTGAAAAGCATGCCCGAATATATGGTTTACCGATTCGATTCCCGTTAATGGATCTGGCTGACCGGGCAAATATTTCGACCAGTGATGTGTGGGGTAATTTCGAAGATCGTATTATGCAGGCTTCAAAGCGTTACCAAACAGAGGCTGTACTTGTTGGTAAGTTATACCTGGAAAACCGCGCATGGAATACTAATTGGAACTTGTATGTTGATGGTCGACGTGTCGACTGGGGCGAACAAGCTGTCTATATCGATAAGGTCGTTAAGCAGGGTTTAAGTCGTGCTGCCCAAAACCTTGCTCAGGCGTTTGCTGATGTGAAAACGGATCAAGGTTTCCAGCATGTTTTGCTTGAGATAAAAAATATCAATGGACTTGCCGATTATTCACAAACGGTTAAATATCTTTCATCTCTGAGTGCCGTGAAAAATGTGCAAACACTCAAGCTGGAGCGAGAAAGCGTGTTTTTTAATTTAACCACACAAGGCAGTCGAGTGGGTGTGATGCAGGCGATTGCTTTGGGTAGTCAGCTGGTTGCAGAACCGAATACGGTGCCCCGACAGTCTACAGGACAAACGGCAGAACAAATTGGATTACAAACCCAGGATAAGCCAATCGACACAACTATTAATCAAACGGAATCACAAGATGGTTCAGTTAAACCAATTGTGAAAAAACCTGTTGTCAGGCTTGTTCCTGACCTGATTTACCGGCTGTTAAAATAACATCATGTTTGCATTACGTAATCTTCCTAATTTATTAAGTGTGTTACGTATTTTTCTGGTACCACCGGTTGTGTTTTATATGCTACAGGAAAACTACATGCCGGCAATGATTTTGTTTGTTGTTGCAGGGGTAACTGATAGTCTGGATGGCTGGTTAGCAAAACATTTCAACTGGCAGTCACACTTAGGTGAAATACTCGATCCACTTGCAGATAAACTATTGCTTGTATCAAGTTATGTTTGTTTTGCCTGGTTAGAGCACTTACCAATATGGTTAGTCGTAAGCGTTATGTTAAGAGATATTATTATTGTAGCTGGTGGTGTGTTATATCGGATTTTCTTCGGAAAAGTTGTCATTAATCCAACCTATATCAGTAAATTTAATACATTAATGCAAATAACATTGATTGCAGTTATGTTGTTATCGCTTGCCTGGATACCTGTTAGTGACTTGCTAATAACGGTTTTGATCTGGACAGTTTTATTTACAACGGTTGCCAGTGGCATTGTGTATGTGTATGCATGGGGATCGCGAGCCATACAGGCTGCAAAATCCAGGTAACGTAGGAGATCATGATGACAGACAGTACAAAATGGTTAATGTTGATTGGTTTCAGTATTTTTTGTGTCCTGGTGTATTTGTTAGCACCGGTATTAACGCCTTTTGTTATTGCTGCAGTGCTATCTTACATTGGTGACCCGCTGGTTGACTGGCTGGAAGTAAAAAAATTACCGCGATCACTTGCGGTAACAATTGTTTTTGTAGGGTTAACGCTGGTTGCCATTGTTATTCTGATTATTCTCATCCCGTTAATTGAGAAACAAATTATTATCTTAATTAGTAAAGTGCCTGAGTATGCCAACTGGGTACAGCAAAATATTTTACCGATCCTTAATGAAAAGCTGGGTGAAGCAAAAGTCAGTTTTGATTTAAACACCTTACAGGAATCACTTAAGGCGAACTGGCAATCGGCGGGCGGTATTGTCTCGCAAGTACTGGGTTCAATTACCCGTTCTGGACTGGCTTTGTTTACGGGCATTGCAAATTTAACATTAGTTTTTATCGTTACTTTTTATTTGCTACGTGACTGGGACCATTTAATCGAACATATTCGTCAACTGTTACCACGTAATAAGGAAAAAACGGTTTCTTTACTGGCTAAACAATCCGATGAAGTTTTAGGTGCCTTCTTTCGAGGCCAGCTGTTAGTGATGCTGGTGCTGGCTATTGTTTATTCGGTTGGTTTAAGTATTGTTGGTTTAGATCTGGCAATTTTAATTGGTTTGTTAGCTGGTCTGGTCAGCTTTGTTCCTTACCTTGGTTTTATTATTGGTATTGTTGTGGCAACGATTGCAGCGTTAATGCAATTTCATGATGCGACCTCAATTGTTTATGTCTTTATTGTGTTTGGCATTGGTCAGGCACTGGAAGGAATGGTTTTAACCCCGATTCTTGTTGGCGATAAAATTGGTTTGCATCCTGTTGCCGTTATTTTTGCTGTGTTAGCGGGCGGACAGTTGTTTGGTTTCTTTGGTATTTTATGTGCATTACCCGTTGCCGCAGTGCTTGCGGTTATCATTCGTCATATGCATCAGGAATATAAAGACAGTGCCTTATACAATAAGGTATGATCGTTAAAATATTTCTGTCTATATCTATGTTATTTCTATGAACATGTCTGAACAAATGCCTCTTAGTATCCAGTTACTGGATAATGCCCGTTTTGATAATTATGCTATTGGTCATAATGAAACGGCGGTGTATTCTATTAAGAATACGCTTGAGCAATATGTATTTTTATGGGGGGCACAGGGTTGTGGTAAAACACACCTGCTACAGGCTCTGTGTCATTCGTACTCACAGAAAAATTTAAAAATAAGTTATCTTCCTTTAAATAATATTATGTTAACGCCAGATGCGTTCGAAAACCTGGAGTCAATGGATCTGGTTTGTCTGGATAATGTTGAATTTATTGCAGGTGATCCTGTTTGGGAAGAAGCATTATTTAATTTATACAATCGACTACGCGATGCCGATACACGCTTATTAGCTGCTGCAGAAAAATCACCGACGGGGTTAGATTTTAAGCTGGCCGATCTTGCTTCAAGAATGTGCTGGGGACCGGTTTATCATTTAAAAACACTTGACGATGAAGAGAAAAAAGTCGCATTGCAGCAGCGTGCAAAAAATCGCGGCCTCGAGTTGGATGATAATGTAGCAGAGTATTTAATTAAACGTAGTGCAAGAGATATGCAAAGCCTTTTTGAGTTGCTTGATAAGCTCGACAATGCATCGTTAGTAGCCAAACGGAAGTTAACCGTGCCTTTTGTTCGGGAGTTTTTGTAAGGGCGAACTTTTAAATTAATCTTCGGGTTCCAGTTTTTGCCCAAGCTCACGTGATTTATACTTCACATAAAAAATCGCACCAATAAAAAATATTACACTAAAGAACACTTCAATAAGCGCAAGTATTTGCAGCGTCGGGTTTTCATTCGCCCATGCCTCAACAACACCATGCATAAAATATAAAAGTATTAACATGCTTCCCCAGGCAAAGGTATAGCGTTTACCATGTAACAGGCCTCTTAAGGCAAGCATCAATGGCGTTAATACAAAAAGTAACGTTAAAGAAGTATGTCCACTTTTGGGTGGTTGAAAATAGATAATCCAGCTTGCCAGCAGTATGAGTATTCCAAAATAGCCGAATAAAGTTGTGAAGTAATAAAAATCTGCTTTCGATAATTTGTTTGTCATAATTTTATGTCAGCATTTATTTAAACGTTGTGCCACTTCAGCTACGCGTTTACCTAAAGCTTTCGCCAGTGTTTTTTCGTCTTCACTAAATGGGTTGTCATGATTTGGACCGGTAACATGACTGGCACCGTAAGGTGTGCCACCGCTTGTTGTGGTATTAAGTGTAGATTCAGAATAGGGGATGCCGACTAGTAACATACCGTGATGAAGCAATGGCTGCATCATACTGAGCAACACTGATTCTTGCCCACCATGAATACTTGAGCTTGAAGTAAAGACAGCAGCAGGCTTATCGATTAAGTCACCTGATAGCCAGACTGGTGTAGTGCTATCAATAAAATATTTTAGTGATGCACTTATATTGCCAAAGTAAGCCGGGCTACCAATAATTAACCCGGCGCATTGTTTTAAATCATCGAGTGTTGCATACAAAGGGCCTTGCTCAGGAATACTGTCATGTGTTGCTTCTGCTACTGTTGAAACAGGTGCAACGGTACGCAAGCGTGCCTGCATACCAGTAACACTTTCAACACCACGGCTAATAAATGAAGCAAGTTTGGCAGTAGAACCATGTTTGCTATCAAACAGAATTAAAATTTCGTTACTGGTTGTTACTGACATATTAAATTATATCCAGTACATTAACAGGTGGTCGTCCAATAGCAACTTTACCATTATTAACAACAATTGGTCGTTCCATAATTTTAGGGAAATCAACCATCGCCTGAATAAGTTGTTCTCTTGTTAAGTCCGGGTTGTCCAGGTTGTTGTCTTTGTACTCTGCTTCATGCGTGCGCATAAGTTGGCGCGGCTCCATATTTAATGTGTCGAGAATTTCTGTAAGTGTTTTTACGTCTGGTGGAGTTTTTAAATATTCAGTAATCTCGGGAGTAATGCCTTTTTCTTCAAGCAGAGAGAGTGTTTCGCGAGATTTTGAGCAACGTGGATTATGATAAATTTTTACAGACATCGGTAACCTCCTTATTTGGGTAGTAAACTGGCAGATTTAGCGCACTTTAGTCTATTTGGCCTTACCTTGACAGTTTCAGGATCGAGTGTTATTTTTTTATAATATTCTACTTCAATTGTGTAGATTAGATATAGTCCTTACATTAAGGTGAAATACACAGTAAATGATCACTTTTGATCGAAAGTTGCACCCAACCACACTGATTCCCCACGTTAGTGTTATGGCCTTCTTTTTAATCTTTTTATTAAGCACAGGCTGTAGTTTGTTACCCCCGGTGCAGGAAATGAGTAATGCTCGTCAAAGCTTGAAAGCGGCTGAGTCTGCTGGAGCCGAAGTACATGATTCTGAACGATTTTCCAGGGCTAAAGAGCTGCTGGATAAGGCTTCCCTTAAGATAGATGCCGGTGAGTATGGTAAGGCTAGAGAACTTGCTCTTGAGGCAAGAAATATTGCAATTAAGTCTCGGCAGGTATCTTTGAGTAAGAATTAAGTTACTGATAAATCTACTTTTTATAGACATTAAATTTTTTATTTTATGATTTTGTTTCTTGACCTGCTCGCAAGTCGATGATACGTTGTGGCTAACTATAATAAGATTCCATTTTGGGAGTAATCAAATGAAAATAAGCCAGTTATTGAAGTTTTTTGCTTTAATATTTGTCACATTAAGCCTGGTAATTGGTTGTGCTGGAACAACTGAGGATGAGCCTAAACAAGTTGAAGGTGATGCCGCTGCAGCCATTGCTGCTGCAGAAAAAGCCTATAAAGTTGCACTGGATGAGCTTTATGCGTGGCGTGATACCGGCAAGCTAATCAAAAAAGCTAAAGCGGCCTTAAAGAAAGGTAAAGACGCTGATGCAATTAAACTGGCTAATAAAGCTAAGAAACAGGCTGAAGATGCCGTTGCTCAAAAATACGCTGAACTTGATCGTCTTAAAGACATGTTAGGAACGGATGAACCATCTGCTGCCAGTGCTGGTAGTTATGAGGTAGTTTCTGGCGATAACCTCTGGGATATTTCAGCTAAATCAGAAATTTATTCTAACCCTTATCAATGGCCTTTGATTTACAAAGCGAATAAAGATCAAATCAAGGATGCTGATTTAATTTATCCAGGTCAGAATCTGGCAATTGATCAGGATGCATCTGCAGCCGATGTTGATGCTGCGGTTAACCATGCTAAAACACGTGGTAGCTGGTCAATAGGTGTAGTTGAAGATTCAGATAAGGCGTATCTTTCAAACTAAGGTAGTTGCCAATAAATTGAAAGCCCCAATGGTTTTCCTTGGGGCTTTTTTTATGTGATAAAACTATTACAAAAGTTAGTGTATGGATATTATTGCAAATTATTTAAAGCGACTATTATGCTTCTTGCAGCAAGTTCTTAATCATTTTATCTCGCATGAATGTCTTAAGTCTGCCGCTGCATTGTCGTTTACAACAATTTTAAGCATTGTACCGATTATTGCGCTGTTATTTTTTTCTGTCAGTCATGTTGTAACCGACACTGAGAATCAGATAATAATACAAAATACCCTGCTAAACTTTTTTTCACCCAGCGCTGGTCAGGAACTACAGGAAAAAATTTTAGTACTGGCTGAGCAGGCCTCTAAATTACGCACGATTGGTTTAATTGCTTTAATCACAACCGTGTTTCTGAGTTTGAATACAATTGACTTAACTATTAACAATATATGGAATATTCAACGATGTAAACGTACATTGCTCAAATTAGTTTTATACTTTGTGGTTTTGATGTTAATTCCTGTGATGGTTACCGTTAGTCTTTCACTTAGCACATACTTTTTGTCAATGAATGCTGCAGGAAATACTATTGTAGCGAGTGCCTTTAATTTTTTCCTTTTCAAATTGGCACCGCTGCTAATTGTCTGGTTGGCTTTTTTCAGCGTTTATAGGTGGATACCAAATATAAAAGTCAAAGTTAAAAGCGCAGCTGTGGGAGCTGCGATTGCTGCGATTGCTTTTGAACTGGCAAAAGTTCTGTTTTTAATTTATATACAATTTTTTCCGGGGTATGATCTCATATATGGTGCGTTTGCAGTTTTACCTCTATTTTGTATATGGATTTATATCTCTTGGGTAATAGTGTTAACCGGAGCAGTTATAACCTATCAATTACAAAATAAATAATTATTTGTACTCTGATATAGGTGAACGTTTCATAAATATTACAGTCATATCAACGTAATGAGATGTAGGAAATTTAAAGTGACAAATAACCTGTTTTATAAATTCATCAAGCTAATTACTGTCTTGCTTGTTTTTTCTGGCCAACAAAATTTAAGTGTTGCAGATGATCTGGTTTTGCCAGATTTAAATGGTAAGCAGATCAAGGTATCTGACTATAAGGGAAAATGGGTTATCGTTAATTATTGGGCAACATGGTGCCCACCTTGTGCTGAAGAAATTCCGGAGTTAAATGCTTTTCATAAAAAGCATCATGCTAAAACTGCTGTTGTTATTGGTGTGAATATTGAGACAGATGATATTGGTTATGTGAAGGAATTTGCTAAAAGTTTTAAGATTATTTACCCAGTTTTACAGGCACAAGTAGAGGATACAGTGTCATCGCCATATGGCCATTTAAGTGCATTGCCAACGACTTTTATTTTAAACAGAGAAGGGAAGGTGCAGCAGACTATAGTTGGCGGAGTGACATCTAGGCAATTAGAAAAAATAATATGCACAAGTGAAAAAACTAGTTGTTAAATCTTTCCTGATCTTTTTTCCATCTCTGAAATGATACTTCTTCTTTTTCTATTTCATCAGCATTAATAAGTCCACGCCTTAGTGCAATCGATACTGCGCGTGAGCGAATATTAAGTTGCTTTGAATCATCGTTTTCAGAAGCAACACCGAGTTTCAGGTAAAGTGACTTTAACCTGTTTTGCGCACCACGATGTGACAGGAAACGTCTTTGGGCAATAAGTTTGTCGGTTAAGCCGAGTGAAATATCAACAAGAACCTCATAATCTGTGTCTGTTAAACCACTATCAGACTGAAGTGCCAGATTTTGTGTCGGCCGGAGTTTTGGGTCAACCCAGCATTGATCATCAATAAATACAGCTGAAACAGCTTTAAGTAAAACATCTGAAGTATTATCTTTTAAGATATATCCATATACAGTCTGTTGCGGAATGATCTTTATTAACGAACGAATATAGGTTTCGTCACCATAGTTAGACCAGAATAGTATTTTAGCATCTGGTGTTTGTTGCCAGATGCTCTTTGCCAGAGTAATACCATTTATAGCAGGCATTTGTAAATCGGTAATGATTTGAGGTTTGTTCTGCTGCTTTGCTAGTTCAATAGCCTGTAAGGGATCTTCTGTCAGCGTTAACGAGTAGTCTGTCAGGTGTTCACTGAGAAATTCTCTGTCGCGTGGGTTATCTTCTGCAACAATGAGAGTATTGTCTGCAGTTGTCTTTTCAGGCATAGACCGGTGCTTGTGTGCTTGTCTGTTCCTGATTGTCAGGCTGTTGTTTGTTGACATTGAGAGTTAGTTTAAAACAGGTACCGGTACTAAAACGTGATGCTTGCCATGTTGCTTCAGAACCCAGGATGCTGGCGCGCTGTTTAATGGATAGCATTCCAATATGACCTTGAGGTTCGTTCTGGTTAAAGTCAAAACCACAACCGTTGTCTTCTATAGTAAGAACTAGTTTATTGTTAATAGATTTAAAAACAAGTTCAAAACGATTACAGTGTGCATGTTTTAAAATATTATTAATCACCTCAATAGAAATTCTGTAAAGGTGCAGACATTGTTTTGGGGTAAGGGTTGTATCGATACCTTCGTCAATCTGCATATAAAACTCTATATTATGCAGTGATATTTTACGTTCAATGTAATCCCGTAAAGAGGCTTCAAGACCCAGCATATCGAGTGAGTGTGGAAATAAGTCGTTTATAAGAGAACGCAAGTCAGTATTTAACCGCTCTAATGTGCTATCAATAGTTAATAGTTGCCTTTCATAGTCTTTGTTTTTCTGTGATTGATCGATATCACGCCTTAGTTGTGTAATCTCCGACAGGAACTGATCATGAATATCCATTGCAATTCGCTGTCGTTCATCTTCGGCTGACTGTAAGATACGCTCGCTTTCAATGGTATGTGTAAGTCGTTGCGACATTTGTGATAATTTTAGTGTAACCTGATCAAGTTCATCTGTAATCTGGCCAGGTGCTTCCAGTGTTTTAAAATTACCGTGCAATATGTCATTTGCATACTGACTAATAGATGTAAGACGTCTTTTCAGGCTCTTACTGACAAAGGCTGCAATAATCAGAGCAAGAAGGGTGGCAATACCCAGCACTACTAAAATTAAATTTGTTAGTTTTGAGGTGATTTGTGTTATGTCATTATTAGACTGGACATAAAGTGCTCGCTTTTTTGCCTGTAATGTATTGTAGACGTATTCCAGTTTAGGGGTTAGCAACTGCAAGGCAGCAACAGAAGCAGATATATTCATGTTTTCAGAATACCTGGTGTTTTGTAATGTTTGATCAAATAAGTTTAAATGGTCATTCGATACTTTATCTTTTAATTCGTTTGCTAAAAGGCTGGTCTGTAGTAACTGAGACTGTTCAATGTAATTAAAAAATAATTCTTCTTTTGTTTCAGATGTTTTCTCAGGCTTGAGCTCTGAAAGTTGATTAAGTATGTGCAGCATTTGGTAATGAGCTGAGTTAGCAATTTTCAGGTGATCGGTTGCTCTTGCCCATTCTCGTATATTGTCATTTTGCCTGGATATGTCGGTGAGATAAACCAGTGTAAAAATGACAATCATGATGATTGGGATGGCCAGAGCCAGTGGGGCAGCAATAATTTGTAAGTTAAGTGGCAAACGACGCATAATGATTAAATATACAATATTTTCAGCCTGTCAGATTGATTATATAATAGTGTAGATTAACTCAATTTTAACTGTGTAAATACACAGTGCCAAACATTTCAGTAACTTATATGCTTAAAAATAACAATTTGTGAGGTTATTTATGCAAAATCGTCGGTTCTTTATTATTTTTATGAGTATTGTGCTTACCAGTCTGGCAGGACTTGTTTCTGCTGAGGATAGAGACCCGTATAAGCATTTCTTTAATGAAACCTGGGGTGATTTTCAGGAAGAACTTGCGAATGCGAAAGATCAGGGTAAATCTGGCGTTTTGATTTTTTTCGAAATGGACGAGTGTCCGTTTTGTCATTTCATGAAAAAAAATGTGCTAAACCAGAAACAGGTGCAGGAATATTATAGAAAACATTTTTTAAGCTTTCCGGTCGACATTGAGGGAGATATCGAAATTAAAAACATGAAAGGAAAAGCTATGAAGCAAAAAGACTTTGCCTTTCGTGAGAACAGGGTACGAGCTACGCCTGTGTTTGCTTTTTTTGATTTTACCGGTAAACGTGTTTTTAGATTCACCGGTAAAGCGTCTGGGGTGGATGAGTTCCTGCTAATGGGTAAATTTGTAAAAGACAAACTTTATAAGAAAACTTCATTCACTCGTTATAAACGTCAGCAAAAGAAGAAAAATTGATCTTTGTAAGATATAAATTGAAACGAAAATGAAATTACTATATATCAGTTTAATTCTGTCGTTACTCTGGTTATTACCACTTGAGGCTTCTGAGAAACAAAAAAAGCCAATACCGGATCCATTATCATTAAATGAAGCTTTAGTTTTTTCTGAGCATCCACATCCGGTGCTTTCAATTGCAAACTTAAGAGTTCAGTCAGCGCTTAATTCAAAATCAGAGGCAGAGTCGACGACAGATTTTAATGCTTATTTTGAAGGCCGCTTACGCTATGTTGAACCTTCATCAGTATCAAGTGATAAAACACATGACGATCATCGGGCCGCTATTATACTAAGTAAGACATTATCAGATTTTGGTCGGTCAGATAGTGCAATAGAATCCAGTGAATATAGTTTGAAGGTTGCAGAAATTAAAAGAAAGCGATTAATTGTTAGTCGTCGACTTGAAATTATGCAGAAATTTTTTGATGTTATTCTGGCTGATATGAACTTTTATCGTTATAACGAAGAGCTTGCAACAGCCTTTGTTAAACTGGATAAACTGCGAGATCGTCGTGAATTAGGCCAGGTTTCAGATCTGGACATAATGCAGCAGGATGTTGTTTTTCGCAAGGTAAGTTACTTACATAAGAAAAGTGAAAATGAGCAGCGTATTACACGTGCAAAGTTAGCCGTTGCGATGGGGCGACCGGGAGAACTTGTTGTGACTGTATCCAAGCCTAAGTTGCCACAAATTAATTTAAAGCTTCTGGAAGTTGAAGAACTTAGCAAAATTGCATTTAAAAATAATTATGAGCTGCTAGCGTTACAATCTAAATTAGAAGCTGCTCGTGCCAAAGTTGAGTTTGCCAGAAAGAAAGATGGCCCGAGTTTAAATCTTGAAGCCGGAAGTTATGCTTATTCACGTGAACGTGCTAATCGTGATGAGTTACAGGTAGGTTTGGTACTTCGCGTGCCGTTAACGGATGGTTCCAGAACCGATGTCGCTGTAGCAAAAGCATTGAATCAGGTTCACTTGATCCAATCTGATATTGAACATGTTAAAACTAAAGTGAGTGCTTCGATTTTAACTTTATCTCTGGAAATGGATGCCTTACGACGTAAGCTTACACAAATGCAGACCTTAACAGAGTATCGTGAGTTATATCTTGATCGTAGTCGCGCGTTGTATGAAATGGAAGTGAAAACAGACCTGGGTGATTCCATGGTACGTATCTCTGAAGCAGAGCATAACCTTCTTAAAGCAGAATATGAAATGATGTTGGTACTGACAAAACTTGAGTTAGAGGTCGGTCAGAGTTTAGAAAATATAACTAAAGGTAAAGGGCAATGAAATTAATAAGTGTAATTGGCATTTTACTTTCATTACAGTTTAATAACGTTCATGCGCTGGAAAAGGTGGAAGCCACGATAGACTGGGCTCATCGTGTTGATCTGCTTATACCTGTCGATGGCATTGTTAAAAAAATTAACGTAACAACAGGACAAACTGTAAAGAAAGGAACTGCTCTTGTTGAACTGGACTCTCGTACTTTCAGAGCAGATTTGAGTCAGGCTAAAGCAAGGGCTAAAAGTCTTAAAGAAACATATGACGAAGCCAATCGTGAATTGTCGCGTGCACTGGAGTTGTATGATCGTACAGTTTTATCTGATCATGATTTACAAGTGGCAAAAAACCATGAGGTTGTCGCTAAAGCAAATCTTGAACAGGCTAAAGCAGAACTGGTTAAAGCTAAAATACACCTTGAGCTTGCGTCACTTTCTGCGCCTTTCGATAGCATAATATTGAAGCGTAATGTTGAAGTTGGACAGGCTATTATTAATAAATTTTCGTATGCTCCGTTGATTACATTGGCTTCAAATAGTCGGTATTACGCAAAGTCCACTATTTCACAGGCGCAAACCGAAGTAGTCAATATTGGTAAAAAAGTGCATGTTGTTGTTAATGGCAAGCGATATGATGGAAAAGCCGTTGCCATTGAGTACAGTCTTGATAACAACACTGCTCAGTCTCAACTGGTTGTTGAATTTGAAAGTACAGACAAGCGTATTCATGCTGGCTTAAAGGCTACGGTTGAATTTTAAATGACAGTTTGCCGTTGCTTTTACGTTTCAGGCGAGGTGCAAGGTGTTTTTTTTCGCGCAACGACTCGCGACAAGGCTATTGATCTTGGCTTAACTGGATATGCTCAAAATTTAGCCGATGGAAGGGTTGATGTAATGATTTGCGGGAATGCAGATAAAGTGACACAAATGCAACAGTGGTTGTGGCAAGGCCCAGCTATGGCCAGTGTGACAGCTGTCGATGAATATGATTGTTCAGATAATACCCATTCCGGATTTCAAATCGGTTAAAAAAATTAACCCGTCTTTAAGTCTTTTTTATATTATTTGCGGTATGGGTATCAACATGCAGTATTGCTTTGTAGAGTGAGTGATCATTTATGTGATATATTAAAAGTTAAATCAAGGATGTTTAACAGGTACAAGTATGGATATAGTGCTGATAAATAACAAAGGTCTTCAATATCAGATAAGCTCTGATACCCCACGTCAGCTGGAAGGCCAAGCCCAGAAAATTCAAAACCAGCAACAGGCATTAAAAATTCTAAATAGCCTGGAACCATTTCTAACCAAACATCCAAATTTAGGTGTGGCAATTGTTGCAAGTAGTTCAGATAAAATAGATGACTGGTATGATTGGCATTTCGGATATGATGTCAAGAAAAATGAAATTTATAGAGATAGCCCTGCATACTGAAGAGTTCTTGATAATATGAAACAGGTGTCTGAGAGCAATTGCTTCTAATATTAGTAAGTGTTTTTCTGTGAGCCAGATTAACTGCGCAGTTCGGGTTAGCGGTAAGGTGAATGTCTAAAATAACATGTGAATTTAGAATTACCTAAGCACCCATCTATCATCTAACGCTCTAAATACTTTAGTTGTATAACGATAACTACCTAAACTTCCATTGTATCGTGCCAATGCACGAGTAATATTACCTTTTTCTTTATCAAGATAATAACGCAGGATAGTGCAGCCAAATCGCAGGTTTGTTCTAATATCAAAAAGGTTGTCATTCGGGCGACCAATTTCTTTTAACCAGAATGGCATTACCTGCATCAATCCTCTGGCGCCCGCAGTAGAAATAGCAAATTTGTCAAAGTTACTTTCCACCTGAATAAGGGCCAGTACAATCTGCGGTGATAACTTTGCACGAGTGGCTTCGTAATGAATATGTCGAAGAAGGTTAAGGCGTTCTTTAGGGTCTTCAATTTTATTTTTGAGACGTGTTGACATATCAAGCAACCAGACTTCGGCATCGTAGCGGTCATTGAAACTATCGCTTTCAGAAATGGCTTTAGTTAACAGCTGTCTTAATTCTGTATTGGGTGGTTCTTTAGTATTGGCAAAAGATGAGGCACTGCTTATGAGTAGAATCAAAGATACTGAGTATTTTAAAAGTATAGTATGTTTGATTATTTTTAGCATGGCTAAAGCATTAACTCATTTTATCTTTAATAAAATCTAACAGCTCATCTGTTTTAATATCGGTAGACTCAGTATCTCTGCGGCCTTTGTACTCGAAAGTACCGTTCTTTAAACCACGTTCGCTGATAACAACACGATGTGGAATGCCAATTAGCTCCATATCGGCAAACATCACACCTGCACGTTCTTTTCTGTCATCTAATATTACATCATAGCCGAGTTCTGTTAATTTGGAATATAGCGAGTCAGCTTCTTTTTGAACCAGTTCTGATTTATGCAAGTTCATTGGAATCAGTACAATCTGGAAAGGTGCAATACTATCTGGCCAGATAATACCGTTGTCGTCATAGTTCTGTTCTATCGCAGCGGCAACAATGCGGGTAATACCAATACCGTAGCAGCCCATTGTGACAACAACAGCTTTGCCTTTGTCGTCCAGTACAGTTGCCTTCATTGCATCACTGTATTTAGCGCCAAGCTGGAAAATATGCCCGACTTCAATGCCGCGTTTAATACTGAGAGTGCCATTGCCGTCTGGACTTGGATCGCCATCGACAACATTTCGAATATCAACTGTGTTATCAAGAGGAAGGTCACGCTGCCAGTTTGCACCAGTAAAATGCTTGCCATTTTCATTGGCACCACAAACAAAGTCTGCAACATTGGCAGCAGCATGGTCGACATAAACTGGAATACTTAAACCAACGGGCCCAATGGAGCCGGCATCACAATCGACAACAGTACGAATTTTTTCTGCACTTGCAAGAGTAAAAGGTGAGTCAACTTGTTCAATTTTTTCAGCTTTGATTTCATTAATGTCATGGTCACCGCGTACAACCAGGGCAACGATAGAATCATCAACACCTTCAACAAGTAAAGTCTTAACACATTGAGAAGCTTCTATTTTTAGTAAAGTAGATACTTCTTCGATACTGTGTTGATTAGGTGTATCTACAGTGGTTAGCTCATTTGCAGGCTCTGCTCGTTTTGTTGAAGGTGCAACGGCCTCTGCCAGTTCAACATTGGCAGCAAAATCACTTTTGTCACTAAAGGCAATGGCATCTTCACCTGACTCTGCAAGCACATGAAATTCGTGTGACAGGTTACCACCAATCGAACCAGCATCTGCACTGACCGGACGATAGTACAAGCCAATACGATCAAATATATTGCAATATGCTTTATGCATGATGTGATAGGTCTCATCAAGAGAAGCATGATCAATATGAAAAGAGTAGGCATCTTTCATAATAAATTCGCGAGAGCGCATTACACCAAAACGGGGACGAATTTCGTCGCGGAATTTTGTCTGGATCTGGTACAGGTTGATAGGTAATTGTTTATAGCTGCGAACCTCTTTTCTAAAGATGTCGGTGATGACTTCTTCATGGGTAGGTCCAAAACAAAATTCACGTTGGTGGCGGTCATTCATACGGAGTAACTCTGGACCATATTGCTCCCAACGTTTTGACTCCTGCCATAGTTCAGCAGGTTGTACAGTTGGCATTAGTAGTTCCTGTGCACCGGCTCTATTCATTTCTTCACGAACAATATTTTCGATTTTTCGTACAACGCGTAGACCAACTGGGAGCCAGTTATAGAGACCTGCGGATAGCTTTCTGATCATGCCAGCTCGAATCATCAATTTATGGCTGATAACTTCTGCATCTGAAGGGACTTCTTTTACAGTGGCGAGGAGTATTTGTGATACGCGCATATTGTTAGCTACTTTAATTAATAAATAATGGGGTATTTTAACGAGAATTAAGGTGTGGGGTACAGGTTAAAGAAGTAATTTAAGCTAAATATTTAATGACTTACTAATCTGCATTACCAGTGATCTGTTTTGATGGGATAACATTGCTGTCACGATCGTACTGGAATGTTTCATATTTAGTGCCGTCAGTTGGTGGAGTATCGCTAACTATCCACTCACCCTGCTTGTTCTTCCATTTATAAAGTGGTTTGGTTTTATTAAGCAATTTATCCGGTGTGAAATCTTGAATTTTATGATTAACGCTATCAGGCATAAGGGTACTGAGTTTGTGTCTCAATGCTGGAGACTGATACAGAATGACAGATGCAAAAACCAGAATGATAACGCTAATAAGTAAAATTTTTTTCATTGCCTTATTATAGATGGCTAAGGCTAGAAAGTGCTGCCATTCCAGCCCCACATACTTCTTGGTGCATCTGCAAATTCAATGTAAATACGATCTTTTGGGATATCGACAATATCGTTGATAAGTGAGCATAGTGCACCAGAAAGTTTCTTCGTTTCTGATTCAGGTAAACCAATACTCTTTAGTTCAAGGTAAGCCGTTGCTTCGGCACTGCCAGCAAATAACATTGGGCGGGGTGGTTCAAAGTTAACCATAACATAGCTTTCTGGTTTACCCAGTTCAGATGCAACTAGCGCAGAAGCTTTTTTCAGAAGAGTTCGCTGGTTTTCAGGAGCGATATCCTGATTGGTTTGTATTTTTAGGTACGGCATGAACTAAAGCTAATCACAGAATTGTTTGATATTTTCTTTAGCATTCTTAATGCGTTTTGCACGTTCATCATCACTCATACGCGTGACATTGCCGTCTTTATCTTTAAAGCGACGATAGATTTGTAATGCTTCAAGCCCTTTTTTTGATTTTTCGCAGGCTTCTTTGCGCTTATCTGCGTTTTTTGCAGTCTCTTTTTCTACCTTGTCTTTTTCAGCCTTATCTTCAGGTTTTCCAATTACGGATTCTCTGGCTTTCTTTATTTTCTCGCTGCTGGCTTCTTTACTGAGTTTGGAGCTGCGTGTCTCTTTGCGTGCTTTAAGAGTTTCATATTCGCCACTTGCAGGTGGGTGTTGAGAGTAAACCCAGTTTCCTTTTTCATCTTTATATTTATACATTGCAGAAAAACAAAGCGTAGGAGTAATTAATATAGAAAGTGCAACTAAGGTTCTGAATTTCATCATATTTTATTCCAATATTTTTCTATGAGTATGGCAAGCTAAACAGTAATTGTAAATCAACAACTTGGCAAGTTTTTGTGATTTACACTTAAATTTAGCATGCAAGATAGAAAATATAGCTAAATTCATCGGATTTGGGATTAAAAACCATAATTTCCATCCGTTATTTACTGAAATTTGTCTGTTTTTACATGGTTTTATAAGCATTTACTTGGCCAGTCTACCGCATTGCTATTATAATAGCCTGCTTGTGTTTTCAGGAGATTTTCCTGTTTCACAGATTCAAGCGAATATCTTGCTTCAAGATTAAGTTAACACTAAGTCGAGTCCAGTCTGCTTAGATTTAAAGTCGCCCTTTTTGGGCGTTTTTTGTCTTTTAGGATTGGCTTTGGCTTAATCAAGATAATGACGAAGGTGATTTAATAGTGAAACTCAGTGGTGCAGAGATTGTCATTCAATCCCTAAAAGACGAGGGTGTTGAGTATGTTTTCGGTTACCCCGGTGGTGCCGTGCTTCATATCTATGATGCAATTCATAACCAATCTGATGTGGAACATATTCTGGTGCGCCATGAACAAGGTGCAACTCATGCCGCAGATGGTTATGCTCGTTCAACGGGTAAGCCAGGCGTTGTATTAGTAACCTCGGGTCCGGGCGCTACTAATGCGATTACCGGTATTGCGACTGCGCATCTGGATTCTATTCCTATGGTTGTTATTACCGGTCAGGTTACCTCTGCCTTTATTGGCAGTGATGCATTCCAGGAAGTTGATTCTGTTGGCATTAGTCGTCCCTGCGTTAAGCATAATTTCCTGATCAAGCGAGTTGAAGATATCGCTGACACAATGAAAAAAGCGTTTCATCTTGCGATGACTGGCCGACCTGGCCCGGTTGTTGTGGATATTCCAAAAGATGTAACTGATCCAAATATTAAAATTGATTATCAATATCCTGAAGATATCGCTATTCGTTCGTATAATCCGACGGTACAGGGTAATCAACGCCAGATAAAAAAAGCGGTTGAGCTTATCCTGGCAGCCAAACGTCCGGTAATTTATAGCGGTGGTGGTGTGGTATTAAGTAATGCCAGTGACGAATTAACAAATTTTGCAGACCGTCTTGGTTTCCCTATTACGCAAACTTTAATGGGGTTGGGTGCTTATCCGGCCAGTGGTAAAAACTTTGTTGGTATGTTGGGTATGCACGGTACTTATGAAGCCAATATGGCAATGCATGAGTGCGATACATTAATTGCAATTGGCGCGCGCTTTGATGATCGGGTAACGGGCGATATCGAACAGTTCTGCCCACATGCGAAAATTGTTCATATTGATATTGACCCATCATCAATAGCAAAAAATGTTCGTGTTGATGTACCGATTGTGGGTGATGTAAAGCATGTTCTGGTTGATATGAGCAAAGAGCTAAAACTAAGTAAAGCTAAAACAGATGAAAAAGCATTAGATAGCTGGTGGAAGCAAATTAAAAAATGGGAATCAGGTAATTGTTTACGTTATGACAAGAACAGTGCATTGATTAAGCCTCAGTTTGTTGTGGAAGAGCTGCATAAAGTAACTAATGGTGATGCGTTTATTGCTTCTGACGTTGGTCAGCATCAAATGTTTGCAGCTCAGTTTTATGGTTTTAATAAGCCACGTCGCTGGATTAATTCAGGTGGCCTGGGAACAATGGGCTTTGGTTTACCGGCCGCTATTGGTGCTCAACTGGCACATAGAAATGAAATGGTTGCCTGTATTACAGGTGAAGCCAGTATTCAAATGTGCATACAGGAATTGTCAACGGCATTGCAGTACGACTTACCCATTAAGATTATTACTCTCAATAATCGTTACATGGGGATGGTTAGACAATGGCAGGAATTTTTCTATGAAAGCCGTTACTCGCAATCTTATATGAAAGCATTACCTGACTTTGTGAAATTGGCAGAAAGTTATGGTCATGTTGGTATGCGTATTGAAAAGCCGGGCGATGTTAACAGTGCTTTAACTGAAGCGTTTGCAATGAAAGATAAACTGGTCTTTATGGATTTTGTAACCGATCAAACTGAAAATGTTTATCCAATGATTGCTGCTGGTAAAGGACACCACGAAATGCATTTGCAGGCGGAATGTATTCCTGCTCAGTCTTCTGATAGAGAATTGGCGTAGAGGTTTAGAAAGTGCGACATATAATTTCTGTTTTAATTGAAAATGAATCAGGTGCCTTATCAAGAGTTGCCGGTTTGTTTTCTGCACGTGGCTATAATATTGAATCATTAACTGTTGGTGTGACTGAAGACGCTTCTTTATCGCGTATGACAATCGTGACACGTGGTTCAGATAATATTATTGAACAAATTATCAAACAGCTGAATAAATTAATTGATGTTGTAAAAGTGGCGGATATTACTGATGGTAGTCACATTGAACGTGAATTAATGATGATTAAAGTCGATGCCAGGGAAAAAGCGATGCGTGATGAGCTACAACGTCTGGCTGATATTTTTAAAGGGCGGATCATTGATGTATCCGACGATATTTATATTATTGAATTAACCGGTGAAGGTGAAAAACTGGACTCGTTTGTAAAAGCAGTTGATGAAAAGTCGATTATAGAAACGGTTCGGTCAGGTGCCACCGGTATTGCACGTGGCAAGAAGTCATTACAGGTTTAGTATTTAGTTTAGGTCTATCCGAAAGGGTAAAAATTTAAGGGTAAAATAATGAATATTTATTATGATAAAGATTGTGATCTGTCGATCATCAAAGGTTTAAACGTAACAATCATTGGTTATGGCTCGCAAGGCCATGCACACGCAAATAACTTAAAAGATTCTGGTGTAAATGTAACTGTTGCTTTACGCGAGGGTTCAGCATCAGCAGCGAAGGCGTCAGAAGCTGGTTTAACAGTGAAAAATACTGCAGATGCGGTTAAAGGTGCTGATCTTGTTATGATTTTAACACCTGATGAATTTCAGTCTGTTCTTTATAAAAATGAAGTTGAGCCAAACTTAAAGAAAGGTGCAACGTTAGCGTTTGCTCATGGTTTTGCTATTCATTATAACCAGATTGTTCCACGTTCCGATTTAGACGTTATTATGATTGCTCCAAAAGCACCAGGTCATACAGTGCGTAATGAGTTTGTTAATGGTGGTGGTATTCCTGATTTAATCGCTGTATTCCAGGACGCTTCGGGTAAAGCAAAAGACGTTGCCCTTTCTTATGCTTCTGGTGTTGGTGGTGGTCGTACCGGTATTATCGAAACAACCTTCAAAGATGAAACGGAAACTGACCTGTTTGGTGAGCAGGCTGTTTTATGTGGTGGTGCAGTAGAGTTAGTTAAAGCCGGTTTTGAAACTTTAACAGAAGCAGGTTATGCGCCAGAAATGGCTTACTTCGAATGTTTACATGAATTAAAGCTTATCGTTGATTTAATGTATGAAGGCGGTATTGCTAACATGAATTACTCAATATCTAATAATGCTGAGTATGGTGAGTATGTGACTGGTGAGCAGGTTATCAATGATGAAAGTCGTAAAGCAATGAAGCAGGCATTAACTAATATCCAGAATGGTGAATATGCAAAACGCTTCATTCTTGAAGGTGCGTCTAACTATCCTGAAATGACAGCGCGTCGTCGTAATAATGCTGCACATCCGATTGAAGTTGTAGGTGAAAAGTTGCGTAGTATGATGCCATGGATTACAGCTAACGCATTGGTTGATAAAAGTAAGAATTAGTTTTTAATTCAATTGTATTACAAGCCGGGCGATTGCCCGGCTTTTTTGATGAAAAGAATTCTCAGGATGATAGTTTAGTTATGATTGCTCAAGAAGCACACAGGTATCTTACGCCACTTATTATTATAGCGGTATTGGTTCAGGTGCAGTTTGGTTTTTATGCTACTCCAATCTGGTTGCTTGCTGTTGTTATTGCGTATTTGTTTCGTATGCCGGCATATAACTTAACATCTGATCCATTAGGTTTGCTTAGTCCGGCAGATTCGGTTGTAACATCTGTTTCGAATGCACATGATCCTTACTTAGATCGGGATGCTATTCGGATTGAATTTGAAATGGGTATGTTTGACCCATATATTCTTCGTAGTGTCACTGAAGGTAAAATCTCAAATTTCTGGTTACGCCAGCCAAACTCAGACTCTAATGAAAGAGTCAGGGCGGCATGGATTCGAACCGATGAAGATGATGATGCCGTGATGGTTGTTCACCCTAGTCGCTCGAAACAAATGATGTGTTACTACGCAGCAGGTGAGCGAGTTGGTCAGGGTAAAAAATGTGGCTTTTTGCCATTGGGTTCTAAAATTGAAGTTTATCTTCCTGAAGACAGTATTATTGAAGTGAAGCAAGGCGATAAGGTAACTGCGGGTAAAGATATTATTGCGCACTGGAACCGATCTTAATGTACACTTAACCTCATGAATAATCAGAATAAAGCTGAAAACAGTAATCCCAAGGCAAAAAGACGTCGGGGGATTTACCTGTTACCTAATCTTTTTACAACGGCTGCACTGTTTGCGGGTTACTATGCGATAGTCTCTGCAATGCAGGGGCGTTTTGAGCAGGCAGCAATCGCTATTTTTGTTGCAATGATTCTTGATGGGCTCGATGGGCGGGTTGCAAGACTAACTAATACCCAAAGTGATTTTGGTGCGCAATACGACAGTCTGGCCGATCTGGCATCATTTGGTATAGCACCTTCACTTGTAATGTATCAATGGGCACTTAGTGGCATGGGTAAGCTGGGCTGGTTAGCTGCCTTCGTTTACACGGCCAGCGCAGCACTTCGTCTGGCACGCTTTAATACACAGGTTGGTATCGCGGATAAAAACTATTTTCAAGGTCTGGCCAGCCCAGCTGCGGCAGCAATACTGGCTGGATTAGTCTGGGTGGGAAATGATTATTTTGAGCCGGGTCGTGTTCTTAATATAATTGCGCTGGTACTGACTGCCGGAGTGGGTTTATTGATGGTCAGTAATTTCCGTTACCACAGTTTTAAAGGGATCGATCTGCGCGGTAAAGTCCCCTTTATTACAATGCTAATCTTTGTTCTCGTTATTGTTCTGATTACCTACGATCCGCCGATTGTATTGTTTACAGTATTTTTTGGTTATGCCCTGTCCGGGCCAATTATGACATTGATACAGTTACGTGCTCGTCGCGCTGCCCGAAAAAAGGCGCATTTAGATACTGAAGTGACTGCCGCTGAGCAAGTTGACTCAGAGCAATCGTTAGATGATAAGCAGTAAAATATCAAATATACTTGGCAAATCTAAAAACAGTGATATAGTTAGTTCATGTCCAGTAAAGAAACAGCAATCAAATCATTTAACCAACGCATATTTGTGCTGATGGTTGCTATGCCTGTTTCTATCGCTCTTCTTCTCTTAAGCCTTACTCTCCTTGCCCATTAGGGCAAAATATTCAGCTGATAGCGCCGTATGGCTGGCGCAATACCAAAACTAACCGATTTATTTACCTTAATATTGATTTAAGGATAAGCATTGAGCCATGTATAATGGCTTTTGAGAGGAATAATTACTATGTCAGATTCAATTATTATTTTTGATACCACCTTACGTGATGGTGAGCAAAGTCCGGGCGCTTCGATGACCCTGGACGAAAAGGTACGTATCGCAAAAGCTCTGGAAAAAATGCGCGTCGACGTTATCGAGGCTGGTTTTCCAATCGCATCACAGGGTGACTTTGAGTCCGTACAAGCAGTAGCCAATACAATTAAAGACAGTCGTGTTTGTGGGTTATCCCGGGCTCTGGATAAAGATATTCAGCGTGCAGGTGAAGCTTTAAAAAATGCCAATGCCGGTCGCATTCATACTTTTATTGCTACATCCCCAATTCATATGCAGCAAAAATTACGCATGCAGCCGGATCAGGTTATTGAGCAGGCGGTTAAGGCGGTTAAGCTGGCACGTCAGTTTACCGATGATGTGGAGTTCTCCCCCGAAGATGCCGGTCGTTCCGATCTGGACTTTTTGTGCCGTGTTTTAGAAGCAGTCATTGATGCCGGCGCATCAACGGTCAATATTCCCGATACGGTTGGTTACAACCTGCCAAATCAGTTTGGTGAATTAATTTATAACTTGCGTGAAAAAGTCAGTAATTCCGATAAAGCTATTTTCTCAGTGCATTGTCATAACGACTTAGGGCTGGCAGTTGCCAATTCTCTGTCTGCGGTAATGAATGGGGCGCGCCAGGTTGAGTGCACTATTAACGGTTTGGGTGAGCGGGCAGGTAATGCATCTTTAGAAGAAGTAGTGATGGCTGTTCGCACACGTAAAGATTTATTTACAGCTAATGTCGATCATATCGATACGACTCAAATCATGAATTGCTCGCGTCTGGTATCAGGTATTACCGGTTTTGCGGTACAACCAAATAAAGCGATTGTAGGTGCCAATGCATTTGCGCATGAGTCCGGAATTCATCAGGATGGTGTGTTAAAAAACCGAGAAACCTATGAAATCATGCGTGCCGAAGATGTTGGTTTAACCACGAATAAAATGGTGTTAGGTAAACATTCAGGTCGTAATGCTTTTAAAACACGTTTGTTAGAATTAGGTGTAGAGTTTAAGTCAGAGGATGAACTAAATACTGCCTTTTCAAGTTTTAAAGATTTAGCAGATAAGAAGCATGAAATTTATGACGATGACTTGCAGGCACTGGTGACAGAAGCAAATCTGGATGCAGAGAACGAGCGTTTACGCCTGGTTTCATTAAAAGTCTGTTCTGAAACAGGCGAAAAACCAAATGCTGAAGTAACCTTAATGTTTGACGGTAAAGAAGTTTCTACTGAAGCGACAGGTGGCGGGCCGGTTGATGCAGCATTCCGCGCCATTGAATCTGTTGTTAAAAGTGAAACAGAGTTATTACTGTATTCGGTTAATAACATTACTAATGGAACAGATGCTCAGGGCGAAGTAACGGTACGGGTCGAGCGTGGTGGCCGAATTGTTAATGGTCAGGGGGCGGATACTGATATTGTTATTGCATCAGCTAAAGCCTATATAAATGCGCTAAACAAAATTATTGAACCCAATGAGCGTGCGCATCCACAAACTGCCGATGTATAAAGAGATATTGTTTCTAAAATGAAAACGCTTAATCCCACACAACGTGCCTGTTTAGAAGCAATGGGTATTGATGTGTGGGTATCTCGTGAAAACTCTAATGAAGAACTAAATACAGAGAAGGCAGAGTATGCTAAGGATGAACAGGCATCAGAAGTTATTTCTGTTGCTCAACCTGCTTTGGCTGAAGTCGAGTCTTTAACATCGGAAGTTGAAAATAAACCAGCCACTGAATCCTCAGCCCAGTTAGATGTGCCACAGAATTGGCAAGGTCTAAAAGCTACAGTATCAAACTGCACACGTTGTTCTTTACATTCATCAAGAATACAAACGGTTTTTGGCTCGGGTAATGAAAAAGCCGACTGGTTAATCATAGGCGACAAACCATCTGAAGCTGATAACACCTCGGGTGAACCATTTAGCGATAAAGCCGGTGAGCTATTAACAGCAATGCTACGTTCAATTGGTTTAACTCGCCAACAGGTTTATGTCGCAAATACTTTAAAATGTATTACTCCTAATAACAGAGAACCTGAAGCAAGTGAATCAGAAGCTTGTTTGCAGTATTTAAAACAACAAATTAATTTAATTCAGCCAAAACTAATTTTAGTTGTTGGCCAAAGTGCTGCTCAACGTTTACTTGGCACGCACTCAACGATGGCGAGATTAAGGCAAAAGGTGCATTCACTCGAATCTATTAATATACCGGTAGTCGTTACCTATCATCCGTCTTACTTGTTGAGCATGCCGGCGGATAAGGGTAAAGCCTGGCAGGATTTACTTTTCGCGAATAAGGTAATTTCTACCGAAGCTGTATTATAAGGACTATAATCTGACTATGAGTGCTGTCATCGATAATAGTGAAAATGGATTTAGTCCAATGCGCATGAGCGACATTGACGAAGTCATGGACATTGAAGTGAGTCTGTATGATTTTCCATGGACCAAATCAATTTTTTCGGACTGTATTCAGGTAGGTTATTCCTGTTGGACTTTTAAGCGGGACTATCAGATACAGGCTTACTGCGTTTTATCAGCAGCTGCGGGTGAAGCACATATATTGACTCTGTGTGTGAGAAAGGATTTTCAGGGGCAGGGGCTGGGTAAAATGCTATTACAGCATTTAATCGATGTTGCTATCGATCATAAAGCTGAAGTTTTGCTGTTAGAAGTCAGGCCTTCTAATGTCCCGGCTGTTTATCTGTATCAGCAATTTGGTTTTAACGAAGTGGGTACTCGCAAAGGCTATTATCCTGCAAAAGATGGCAGAGAAGATGCCCTGATTATGGCGCTCGATCTTACAATGTACGAACCCATCCAGTAAGGCTCATTATTAGTCCTACATGCTTTGAAAATATCATGTAAAATACGTCCTTTTTAGCAAACCTTAAAATACTTAAAGCATGTCCGATTTTATCCAGGAAACTCTACGTCGTCGTACTTTCGCGATTATCTCGCACCCAGATGCCGGTAAAACAACACTTACCGAAAAGCTGTTGTTATACGGTGGTGCAATCCAGTCTGCGGGTACGGTTAAAGGTCGAAAAGCTGACAAGCATGCTACTTCTGACTGGATGGAAATGGAAAAAGATCGGGGTATCTCAGTTTCATCGGCAGTAATGCAGTTCCCTTATCGCGACAAAATTATTAATTTACTTGATACACCAGGTCACGAAGATTTCTCAGAAGATACTTATCGTGTTTTAACTGCTGTCGACTCCGCTTTAATGGTTATCGACGTTGCCAAAGGTGTTGAAGATCGTACGATAAAATTAATGGAAGTATGTCGACTACGTGATACACCGATTCTTACGTTTATTAACAAACTCGATCGTGAAGGTCGTGAGCCGATTGAGTTACTCGATGAAGTTGAAAGTGTTTTAAAAATAGAATGTGCACCAATAACCTGGCCAATTGGAATGGGTAAGCGCTTTAAAGGTGTTTATCATATCTATAAAGACAGTGTTCATTTATTCAGTGCAACCCACGGTGGTAAAATTAATGTGGGCGAAGTGATTGAAGGTTTAGATAACCCACGGCTGGATGAAGTGATTGGCGATATGGCACAAGAGTTACGTGATGAAATTGAACTTGTTCAGGGCGCAAGCCATGAGTTTGATGTGCAGGCAATGTTAGCAGGCAAGCAAACACCGGTATTTTTTGGTTCGGCAATTAATAACTTTGGTATTGATGAGTTATTAGAATACTTTGCCGATGAAGCACCTGCACCGTTAGCTCGTGCAACGCAAGAGCGAGAAGTTAAGCCAGAAGAAACTAAATTCTCCGGGTTTGTTTTTAAAATTCAGGCAAATATGGATCCATCTCATCGGGATCGTATTGCTTTCTTACGTGTTTGTTCAGGTAAGTATGATAAAGGCATGAAGATGCGTCATGTGCGTATTAAAAAAGATATTAAAGTTGGAAATGCCATTACCTTTATGGCTAGCGATCGTGCACATGTAGAAGAAGCTTATCCTGGTGATATTATTGGTTTACATAACCATGGTTCCATTCAAATTGGTGATACTTTTACTCAGGGTGAAGAATTAAAATTTACCGGTATTCCTAATTTTGCACCGGAATTGTTTCGCCGGGTGCGGTTAAAGGATCCGCTTAAATTAAAGCAACTTCAAAAAGGTCTGGATCAGCTCAGTGAAGAAGGTGCAACCCAGGTTTTTCGTCCTCTAAATAATAATGATGTTATTGTTGGTGCTGTTGGCGTGCTTCAGTTTGAAGTGGTTGCTGCACGCTTAAAGACTGAATACAGTGTTGATTGTACTTTCGAGAACGTTAATGTTTCCGTTGCACGCTGGGTCGAATGTGATGACGCTAAAATGCTGGAAGACTTTAAAAAGAAAGCTGCTGACAATCTTGCCCTTGATGCCTCTCAGAGTCTAACTTATCTTGCTCCAACACGAGTTAATCTGGATTTAATGATTGAACGTTGGTCAGATGTTCGTTTCTTTGCGACACGCGAACATTAGCTTTTAAACTGCTTGCTAATACCTGCTCGGATAAACTGGAAAATATTTGCACTGAGATGCTAATATTAAAGGAAATTGTTCAGGAGTGAATAAGTGGTTGCGTCGTTTCTACGTTGGCTATTAAAACTATTATATCGGGTTGAAGTCAAAGGCTTGGAGTATTTTAGCCAGTCCAGTAAACGCAGTATAATTGTTGCAAATCACACTTCATTTTTAGATGCAGCCTTGCTGTATTGTTTTTTACCAGACGACTTTAGTTTTGCAATTCATACACGCATTATGAATCGCTGGTTTATGGCACCGTTTCGTCCATTACTCAAATTGTTTGTAATGGATCCGACAAATCCGTTTTCATTAAAGTCACTGATTAAATACTTAAAAGAAGATAACCGGGTTTGTATTTTTCCGGAAGGTCGCATTACCAAAACCGGTGCGCTAATGAAGATTTATAATGGCCCTGGACTGGTTGCAGATAAATCCGATGCCGATGTGTTGCCTGTCAGGATAGATGGTGCACAGTATACACCTTTCTCGCGATTGCGTGGCATAGTTAGATTAAGGTGGTTTCCTAAAATAACTATTACCTTGTTACCTCCGAGAAAGTTAAAAGCACCTGATGAGATTCGTGGACGCGACAGGCGTAAATATGCAGGGCAATTATTAACGGATATCATGAATGAAGTTATTTTTTCGACCAGTAATTATAAACGTACATTATTTCAGGCTTTGCTGGATGCAAAAAATATTCATGGAAGTAAGCACATTATTGCAGAAGATATTGAACGTAGCCCTGTTTCATATCAAAAACTTATTCATCGCTCTATCCTATTAGGTGATGTACTAAGCCCACAAACAAAGGAAGGAGACTATGTAGGTATATTATTACCTAACATGGTTAATACTCTGGTTACGTTTTTTGCTTTGCATGTGCATGGTAGAATTCCAGCGATGTTAAATTTTTCAGCTGGTTCAACAGCAATGTTAAATGCATGTAGGACAGCAAATATTGAGGTTGTCTACACGTCAAAGCGCTTTATCAGTTATGCCAAACTTGAACCAGTTGTAGAGATATTGTCTCAGCAGGTAAAGGTCTTTTATTTAGAAGATATTGTTAAAACAATACCATTGTATAAAAAATTAAGCAGCTTAGTAACAGCAAAATTCCCTAAAACAGCGTATGTTAATCGTGTCTCAAATCGTGATGCTAATTCACCAGCAGTTGTTTTATTTACTTCCGGTTCAGAGGGGATGCCAAAGGGCGTCGTATTATCTCATAGCAACTTATTAGCCAATGGCATTCAAATGAGCACACGAGTTGATTTTAATGCTCAGGATAAAATATTAAATGCGTTGCCGCTATTTCATTCATTTGGTTTAACTGCTGGAACATTGATACCTCTTATTTCAGGCATGAAGGTTTTTCTTTATCCCAGCCCATTGCATTACAGAATTATCCCGGAAGTGGCTTACGATATTGGTGCAACAATTATGTTTGGTACCAATACCTTTCTTAATAATTATGGTCGTTTTGCCCATCCATATGATTTTTATAGTCTGCGTTATGTTTTTGCCGGCGCTGAAAAATTACAGGGTTCAACACGGCAGTTATGGAATGACAAGTTTGGTGTAAGAGTTTTTGAGGGGTATGGCGCAACTGAAACCAGTCCGGCACTAAGCACTAATACAGCAATGGATAACCGAAAAGGAACAGTTGGGCGCTTATTACCTGGGATAGAATACAGGCTGGATGCAGTCCCAGGTGTCAATGAAGGTGGCCGTTTATCAGTTAAAGGGCCGAATGTCATGTTAGGTTATTTACTTCATGAAAATGCAGATTCAGATGAGATTAGGATTGTTCCTCCTAAAACAGAAAATGGTTTGGGCTGGTATGACACGGGGGATATTGTTAAATTTGATGAAGATGGATTTATTACTATTTTAGGTCGTGCTAAACGATTCGCTAAAATTGCTGGTGAAATGGTATCGTTAACAGCAGTTGAAGAATTTCTTGCTCAAACATGGCCAGACAAGCATCATGCTATTGTGGCAAAACCAGATGCACGTAAGGGTGAACAGCTTGTTTTAGTTACAGAACAACAGGAGTTAACCCGTAAAATATTAGCAGATAAAATGAAAGCAAACGGTATCAATGAGCTTTCGATACCACGTACCGTACATGTAATTAAAAAGTTGCCACTATTAGGTTCCGGTAAATCAGATTATGTTGCAATTAATAAGTTTGTAGAAGATAACAAATAAAGTACTAAGGCAAATAACATTAAAAGTTACCTAACTAAACCTGTTATATCCTGGGCATTGTATGACTGGGCCAATTCAGCCTTCGCAGTTGTAGTATTGACTGCTTTTTATCCTGTATTGTTTGAATCATTCTGGAGTATAGGTGTAGACCCAACAACAACAACAGCGCGTATAGGAGCTGCAAATTCGATTTCGAGTATTGTTGTGGTTCTTTTAGCGCCTTTATTAGGTGCTATTGCAGATGCCTCTCAGGCTAAGAAGCGATTTTTGATTACTTTTGCATTGTTAGGTATCATGAGTACAGCCTGTCTTTTTTTTATTGGTAAAGGACAATGGTTATATGCAAGCATCTGCTTCATTTTTGCAGCCATTGGTTTTGCTGGTGCCAATGTTTTTTATGATTCTTTAATTACCTCCATTACAACGAAAGATAATTATGATGTGGTTTCTGCACTGGGTTTTTCGTTAGGCTATTTAGGCGGGGGCCTGCTATTTTTATTGACTGTTATCATGAGTCAGATCCCAGATACATTTGGGTTTAATAACCAGCAGGAGGCAATCCAGTTTTCTTTTGTTGCTGTTTCACTGTGGTGGTTTATTTTTTCGCTACCCATTATGTTGTTTGTTCATGAGTCGGGCACGCCAGACTCGAAAAAACCTTTGAATGTATTAGCTGGCTTAAAGCAACTTAAACAAACAGCAATTGAGATACGGTCATTACGAGTTGTATTATTATTTCTCGTTGCTTATTGGTTATACATAGATGGTGTTGATACCATTGTGCGCATGGCAATTCCGTATGGTTTATCTATCGGGCTGGATTCATCAAACCTTATCATGGCTATTTTAATTACCCAATTTGTTGGGTTTCCTTCGGCTTTGCTGTTTGGGTATTTTGGTCAAAAGTGGGGGGCTAAGTTATGGATACTGATAGCAATTAGCATTTATCTTATTATTACCTTGCTGGCTTCAAGGATGAATTCTGTTGAAGAGTTTTACGCTTTAGCTATTAGTATTGGACTGGTGCAAGGTGGTGTGCAATCACTTAGTCGTTCTTTTTATGCCAGTATTATTCCAGTATCAAAGTCAGCTGAATTTTTTGGCTTTTATAATATGTTAGGCAAGTTCGCAGCAGTTCTGGGCCCTATTATGATGGGTACAGTTGGGGTTATCACTGGTGATCCGCGATCTTCCATTTTAGCAATTTCATTACTGTTTATATTAGGTGGAGTACTTTTGTTCTTTGTTGATCAAGATAAAGGTAAACAAATGATTAAAGCACTTGAAGAGTAAGCCTGATTTTCTCAAAAAAAATAATAGTTAAATAATCTTGCAGGTAATTAAAAATGAGTAATAAAGACAATAACGTACCGTCATTATGGGATGTGACTAAAAGTGTGCTTGCGGCTATGCTGGGAGTACAGAAAAACAAGAATTATGAGCGAGATTTTCAGTACGGCAAACCCTGGCAGTACGTTATCATTGGTCTGATAGCTGTAGCCGTTTTTATTGGTATTATAGTTACCGTTGTAAGTATTGTTATGTCGTCAGCTGGTTTGTAATCTGTTGATCAAAGTTGATTTAGAGTGAATTTTAGAAGCGTATTTATATGGGAAAAGACGTTGCAATGGAATTCAAAGCAATGCGTAAAAGCGTTTTATTTAAGGGAATATCGTCTTTCTTAATAGCAGTTATTTTATGTTTGATCTGGACGTTGTTATATTTGTCACTTATTAATAACTCTGGTTTCATGTTTCTTGGAGGCTGGGCTGTTATTGCTGCTATCTGGTATTTTGGTATTATCTGGCGACTGGAAAAGAAAATTGTTTGTCCGGCTTGCGGTGAATCACTGACTGATATTGATGGCTGGGGACTATTTGAGAGTGAGTGTCCACATTGTCATGTTTCTTATAAACGAAACAATTAAACAAGCTCAATTTAACTGAAATATCTTAATTTCAGGCTACCGATATCCATAATACGCAACTATTTAACTATCTTATAATTTTCTAATAGAACACGCTATACACTAGCCCGCCCTTTTTTGGTAATTAGGCATCAAATTACTAAAGATCTAACATCTATAACCGTTATGAATGTAGTGATATTTTTTATTATTCAAGAGGTTATATTCATGTCTAAATTCAAGCCGATATTATTTAGCATTATCAGTCTATGTACTTTTACTTTTTCTGCTGTGCTAAGTGCGGCACCTAATTCAGCATTACTTTTTGGCTCAGTTGCGCAGGACACACCAGCTGTAATGTATAAGCGTTTAGGGCCACTTAAGGATTATCTTAGCCAAGCGCTAAACCGTCCTGTTGAGTTAAAGCTCTCTCCAAATATGGGAGATGCGATAAAAAAGGTCGCCAGTAATAAAGTTGATGTAACCTATTTAACACCCGTAGCGTATCTTCGTGCGCATGAGCAGGGAAACAGTCAGCTCATAGCAAAAATGGTGACTAATAAAAGGAGTACGTTTCAGTTAATGATAGTTGTACGTGCCGACAGCCCGATCAAAACGGTAGAACAACTTGTGGGCAAAAAGTTCGCTTTTGGTGATAAGAAAGCGTTACTACAGCGTGCAACAGTAACAGGTGCAGGTGTGTCGCTAGAAAAGCTGGGTTCGTATGAATTTATTGGCCACTATGACAATATAGCAAGAGGTGTTGCACGAGGTTTATATGATGCAGGTATTTTAAAAGATACCAAAGCCTTTAAATGGGAGAAAAAAGGCTTACGTATTCTCTATAGTTCGCCACACTTACCGCCATACAATATTGCAGCAAGTAATAAGCTGGACAAGCAAACTATAGCCGCCCTAAGAAAAGCATTTTTACAGTTAGATATCAATAATCCTAAGCACAAAAATGTTATTAAAGCGTTGGATAAAAAATATGATGGCTTTGTAGAAACAAGCGATGCTGAATATGATATTGTCAGGAAGTTAATCCAGCCATTTAGTAAACCTGCAAAATAAACCAGTTACTTTTATGAAGTGGTTTAACCATCTATTACCAAGGCGCCTTGACGTCCAGATGGCATTAGTATGTGTGCTTGTCATTATCAGCACCATGCCGTGGTTTATTGTTCATGAAGCCAGTGAAGATCTGGAATATTTTCTGGATAGCATGCAGAAGCAAACTAAAGTATTGGCAGATAATATTGCAGTTAACAGCGTAGAACATGTTATTACTAATGATTATACATCGCTTGAGCAACTGCTTATGCGAAGTGTATTATTTCCTGGAGTTGTGGATATTCAAATTACGAATAAGACGGGTCAAATTCTAAGTGATGTATTTTTGAATTCAGATTCTCAACCTGACGCCCGTTATTCAGGAAAGCCATTTATGGACATTCCAGAATCTGCTTCTCCACAGAGCTTGATGAAAGAAAATGTCCTTGTAGTCTGGGCTCCAATTGAAAGTGGTGAAAATTTAGGGTGGGTTAAACTAAACTATAGTCTTGAAAGTGCTAACAGGCATAAAGTCGAGCGTATAAAGGATTATTTAAAAGATGTAAGTGTAATAACACTTATCATGATTATATTACTCATATTAGCAATGCGTAGACCACTTCGAATGATAAGTGCTGCCTCGAGTTTTGCAAACAGGCTTGCGGATAAAACAGGTGAGCAAATCCCAATGCAACGTCAGTCCAGAGAACTTGATAACCTGTATACAGCCCTAAATTGGGCATCATCAAATCTTTCTGAACAAGATTCAACTATAAACAAAATTGTTAAGGATCTGGAAACGCAGAAACTTGCTCTTGATGAGCATTCGATTGTAAGTATTACTGATGTTGATGGTGTAATTACCTATGCGAATGACAAGTTGCTCAGTTCAACGGGATATGAAACTCATGAGCTATTAGGTAAAACCCACAGGATAATTGGAAGCCAGGTGCATAAGAAAGAATTTTTTATGGATATGTGGGCAACAATAACTAAAGGCAAAGTATGGCATGGTGATATTGTCAATCTTAATAAGGAAGGTGATAAGATATGGATGCAAACTACCATAGTCCCTTTTCTGGGGGAAGATGGGAAACCGTATGAATATGTTGCTATTCAGACTGATATAACGACGCAAAAAAATATTGAAGCATTGCTTGCTGAAAAGAACAAATCATTGGAAGAGCTGGCCGATCAACTTGAGAATAAAGTTAAAAGTAGAACGGCAGAATTACAAGTCGCAAATGAAGAGCTTATGCAACTTAATACGGTCAAATCTGATTTTGTTTCTATTGTTTCACATGAGTTAAGAACACCGCTTACTTCTATTAAATCATTTGCAGAGATCCTTGAAGACGATTTTGATGAGTTAGATGCAGAAGAGCGAAAGCATTATCTTTCAATTATTAATGAAGAAAGTGTCAGGCTGGGAAATTTGATTAATGATGTATTAGATTTGCAGAAAATTGACTCTGGTAAAATGACATGGAATGAAGAAAAGACTGATCTTAAAAAATTAGCAGTTTCAACTATAGAGTTATTTTCGAAATCATATGCAGATAAAGGCCTGGAATTAAGTATTGAGTTAATAGATGATGATGCTATTGCCAACGTTGATTCGAATAAAATTAAACAAGTACTGACAAACCTGTTATCTAATGCATATAAATTTACTGATAATGGAAGTGTTACACTTGAATTTATCAAAGTCATTCAAAAACCGACAGCTGTTGTGGTTGATGATGACGAATCATGTCGCTTACATCTGGAATTGCGTTTAAGAGAGAAAGGTGTTGAAGTTGTTGCCTGTGAGAATGCGCAACAAGCCCTTGATGTATTACAAGATAAAAGTAAAACGATTGATCTACTTATTACAGATATTTACATGCCAGGTATGAATGGTGTTGAACTTATCAAGTCAGTGAGACGCTTTAATGATAAGTTGCCCGTCATGGCTATTAGTAGTGAGGTTGATAAAGACATCCTTAAATCTTTATTTGATTATAATGTGAAATCATATTTTGAAAAATCACAAGAACCAGATAAATTTGATCGTTCGATTGAGAAAGTATTTGGTCAGATAAGAACACCAGATATTACTAATGAGATGATAGAAATTTCTGTCGTTGATACGGGTTCGGGTATACCTGAAGATGAGCTTGATAAAGTGTTTGATCACTTTCATCAGGTTGATAATTCAGAAACAAGAGAGAAAGGCGGTAGTGGCCTTGGTTTGTGTATTTGTCAGGAGATTATCGAGCATCATGGCGGTAAATTGTGGGTAACCAGTAAACTGGGTGAAGGAAGCCGTTTTACATTTAATTTGCCACTTTTACAAAATAACAAGAAGCGAATTGGTGAGATTTTAGTTGAAGCAGGTGTTGTGACACAGGAGTCCCTGGATAAGGCGTTGGCAAACCAAGGCTAGGAAAATAAAATGAGTATGGATGACAACTTAGAAAAAACAGTATTGATTTGTGATGATGAACCTCATATCAGGGAGTCCATTCGGTATGCTGTAAAAAAAGAAGGCTTTTCATATGAAATGGTTGGTGATGGTATAGCTGCTTATGAGACTGCTTGTAGTTATAAGCCCGACCTAATCATTCTGGATGTTGGTATGCCAGGCATGACAGGCTATGAAGTTTGCGAAAAATTGCGTGAAACTCCAGGGCATGAAAATACACTTATTTTAATATTAACTGCTTTTGGGCAGACAACGGATAAAGATAATGCTTTTAAATCAGGTGCTAATGATTTTATGACAAAGCCATTTAGCCCACGAGATTTGCGTGCAAAGATTAAAGAAATTTTAAGATAAGGATATAAATCAGGAAAGACCGCTATGAGTTCAGAATTAAATATACTTATTGCTGAAGACGAGCAAAATATTGCGCTTGCGCTTAAGACTATTGTTAAGAAAGCAGCTTTAGGGGCTAATATTGATGTTGTCTCTGATGGGCAGCAAGCATTGGATTCGACGTTTGAAACTGACTATCAGTTGATTATATCCGACTGGAATATGCCTGAAATGACAGGTATAGAACTTTTAACTGAGTTGCGTCAAAAATCGACTACTCGTGATATTCCCTTTTTAATGTTAACTGCTCGTGGTGACAAGCCCAGTGTTATGTCTGCTCTAAAAGGTGGTGTAACAGGGTATTTGACGAAACCATTTGAAAAGAAAGATGTTATTGAACGTGTCCAATCAATGCTTAGTAGTTATCTTGATTCCCAGGAAAGTGAGCACGAACCTGAGCCAGAAGAAGTAACCGCAGAAAGCCTTTCTATAAAGTTGAGAAGTGGTGATATTGATTTTCCAGTTTTCCCCAGTGTTGGGATGAAGGCAGTGGAATTAACTGAAAGTGAAAGTGTAACGATGGAAGAACTTTCTACCTTGATTCAACAGGATACAGGTTTAACAAGCAAACTATTATCGATTGCTAATTCACCTTATTACAGAGGTGATCGCAAGTTTGACAATATTGAAGACTCATTGGTACGTATCGGATTGCGTGATACCAGTAATCTTATACTTGCTATTTCAAATAAATCTTTATATGAAGATATTCCTGGGATAATCGGTGAAAGGTTAAACGACTTATGGGAACATTCGTATGCCACTGCAGTATGCGCAAGAGTCATTGCAAGAAAGCTTGAACTAATCTATCCCGACAGAATGTTTGCTATGGGATTAATGCATGATATTGGCAAGCTCGCATTGTTAACGGTTGTCGGTGCATTATCAAAAAATAGAAACACTACAGCAGATGCACTCGATGAATTATTAAATGGTTTGCATGTGGAATTTGGTGAGTCATTAGTTAAAAGCTGGGATATGCCAGGTGAATTTATAGATGCAGTTGCAAATCATCATAACTTAGATGCTATGGCTGATCTGCCTCCAAGTACCCGTGTGGTTGCTATGGCAAATCTGCTGGTTAGAAAGCTCGGGAAGAGCCTGGTACCTGATGATGGCACGGATTTAGTGAATACAGAGTTAGCAAAACTACTGTTTTTAAGTAATGAGATGATCGCTGATATTCTGGTTAAAACAGAAGAATATATAGAGGTGCATAGAAATAGCTTCTAAAAAAATATTAGTAGCGTGTTAGATTGACTCAATCTTCTTTAATTGTTCAGACAAGCTGTCTAAAGTAGATTGATAACCTGCCAGCTTTTCCTTTTCTTTGTTTACAACCGCCTCTGGTGCTTTGTCGACAAATTTAGAATTTGATAACTTACCTTCGGTACGTTTAATTTCACCTGAGAGCTTACCCATTTCTTTTTGTAAGCGAGCTTTTTCAGCATCTACATCAATAATACCGGCCATTGGTATCAGTATTTTCATTTCACCGACAAGTGCAGTTGCTGATTCTGGTGCTTCATCTGATTCAGTTAACCAGGTAATGGACTCAATTTTACCCAGATCTTCCAGGTAGTGTTTATTATTTTTTATGCACTGCTCGTCTTGTGTTGATCCATTCTGAATTAATACAGAGAGCGCCTTGCTTGGTTTTATATCGTAGCCACTTCGGATTTTGCGAATGCCAAGAATAAACTCTTTTACCCATTCCAGTTCTTCAACGGTAGTATTATCAATTTTAGATTCATCTGCTTCAGGATAGGGTTGACGCATGATGGTTTTATTTATGTTGGTATCAATACCTGCAAGCGGCGCCACACGTTGCCAGATTTCTTCTGTTATATAAGGCATAATCGGGTGAGTTAAACGCAGTATTGTTTCGAGTGCACGCACCAGTGTTTGGCGAGTACCGCGTTTTGCAGCATCGCTACTATCTCCCATAAGAATGGGTTTTGATAACTCAAGATACCAGCCACAGTATTCGTTCCAGGTAAATTCGTAGATAGTGCTGGCCATAATATCGAGCCGGTAATTTTTAATTGCCTTTTCTATTTCGGCTTCTACCTGTTGCAGTTTTGTAATAATCCATTTATCGGCGATATTAAGTTCAATATCTGCATCTTTATCAGTGCCACAGTCATGCTCTTCAGTATTCATTAAAACATAACGGGCAGCGTTCCAGATTTTATTACAGAAGTTACGGTAGCCTTCAGTTCGATTAAGATCAAAATTAATATCACGTCCAGTTGAAGCCATCGCCGCGAAGGTAAAACGTAGCGCATCAGTACCGTAAGCTGGAATACCGTCGGGGAAGTCTTTACGTGTTTGTTTTACAATCTTTGGAGCCATTTCCGGCTGCATTAAACCGGTTGAACGTTTTTCAACTAATGATTCAAGATCGATACCATCGATAAGATCAATCGGATCGAGCACATTGCCTTTAGACTTAGACATTTTGTGACCATGGCTATCACGTACCAGTCCATGTATATAAACTTCTTTAAAGGGAACTTTATTGGTGAACTTCAGGCCCATCATAATCATCCGGGCAACCCAGAAGAAAATAATATCAAAGCCTGTCACTAATACATTGGTTGGGTAAAAGGTATCGAGCATGGCCTGTGTGTCGGCATCTTCGTCAGGCCAGCCTAAAGTCGAAAAAGGCCAGAGAGCAGATGAGAACCATGTATCCAGTACATCTTCATCTTGTGTTAGCTTGATGCTTTCATCAAGATTATGTTTTTTGCGTACTTCCGCTTCGTCACGGGCAACATATACATTACCTTGTTCGTCATACCAGGCCGGTATGCGATGTCCCCACCAGATTTGGCGGCTAATACACCAGTCCTGGATATTGTTCATCCATTCGTAGTAAGTGTTTTTCCAGTTATCCGGTACAAATTTAATATCGCCATCTTTAACCGCTTTAATTGCTGGTTCTGCCAGTGGCGCAATTTTTACATACCATTGATCCGTTAAGAAGGGTTCAACAACCGAGCCGGAACGATCACCACGAGGTACCATGAGTTTGTGATCGTCAATTTTTTCCAGTAAGTCGAGCGCTTTTAAATCATCGACGATTTGTTTGCGTGCGACGTAGCGATCCATCCCGCGGTATTTTTCTGGCGCATCGTCGTTAATTGCAGCGTCAATGGTTAAAATATTATGCATAGGCAAATCATGTCGTTTACCCATTTCATAATCGTTAAAGTCATGAGCAGGGGTAATTTTGACGCAACCTGTTCCAAACTCAGGATCAACATAATCATCCGCAATGATTGGAATTTCCCGACCGACTAATGGCAGGGTAATGGTTTTGCCAACAAGTTGCTGGTAACGCTCATCGTCAGGATGTATCGCAACAGCAGAGTCGCCTAACATTGTTTCGGGACGGGTTGTTGCAACTACCATGTGGCCGGAGCCATCGGTAAGTGGGTAGCGCATATGCCAGAGATGGCCGTTTTCTTCTTCGGATATCACCTCTAAATCGGATACCGCAGTGTGTAACACCGGATCCCAGTTAACCAGACGTTTGCCGCGGTAAATCAGACCTTCTTCGTGCAATTTTACAAAGACTTCCTTAACGGCATTACTTAAGCCTTCATCCATGGTGAAGCGTTCACGCGTCCAGTCAACCGAGGAGCCTATACGGCGTAGTTGTCTGGTAATCGTGCCACCGGAATGGTCTTTCCAGTCCCAGATTTTTTCGATAAATTTTTCCCGTCCAAGATCATGGCGTGTTTTGCCTTCGGCCTTAAGCTGGCGCTCTACAACCATTTGGGTTGCGATACCAGCGTGATCTGTCCCGACCTGCCATAAGGTGTTATGACCTTTCATGCGATGGTAGCGGACTAAAGTATCCATTACTGTATTGTTAAAACCATGTCCCATATGCAGGCTGCCGGTGACATTCGGTGGCGGGATCATAATGGAATACGCTTCTGCATTCGATTGAGAAGGGTTTTCAGGAGCAAAATGTCGCTCGTTTTCCCAGGTTTCGTACCAACGCTGTTCAATCGCGTGAGGGTTATAGGTTTTATCCATACAAATTAAGCTATTTCTGGTGGTTATTAAAGCTGGCAATTATACCCGAGTCATCTATCGAGCACTATTGTCAATGGCTTGAAAATTATCAATAAAATCTAAAGTGTTAATACGGCTAATCGATTGAACGTGATAGTATGCGCCCATGCGTAGTCTGAATAATAAATTAAATGAAATGCAACCAATTCAGTGGGTAAACCTGGCCATTGTAATCAGCCTGGTTATCCGTATTTTGGTGGCTTACTGGATCCCGCTCACTGGTGATGAAGCCTATTTTATCACCTGGGGTAAAAACCCGGATTATGGTTATTATGATCACCCGGCGATGGTTGGCTGGTTCTTAAGTTTAATGTTGTTATTCAGTGATGCCGTTGTCTGGTTACGTCTGCCAGGTATTTTAATGTTTATCTTTATGGGGCTGGCAATTTTTCATCTTTTAAAGCCTTATGATGAAACCAAAGCCGCACTGGCAGCTATTATTTTCCTGTTTGCACCGCTTAATTTATTGTCTGTATTGATTACAACTGATACACCTTTAATACTTTGGTCTTTTGTATCAGCACTGTATTTTTACAAAGCACAGCAAGACGATAAAGTAAAAAATTATTTGTTAGCCGGTTTATTTTTAGGCTTGGCTTTCTATTCTAAATTTTTTGCTGGCTTATTAGGGCTTGCTTACTTCTTTTATGTCCTGTTCTTTGTTCGAAATCAAAGAGGTGTTAAACCATACCTGGGCGTAGCGGTGGTTTTGCTTGGTGCTTTACCATTTATCGTTTTAAATTTGTTATGGAATTATAATAATTGCTGGAACAATTATTTATTTAATTTATTAAACCGCACGACAGACGCACAGTTTTCTTTATCGACTTTGGGTATCTATCTTGGTTTGCTGGTATACCTTATAACGCCTCCGGTTATCTGGTATGCATTGAAACAAAAGACTGAGTACAAATATTTTTTGAAGAAGCCATTAGGTGTTTTTCTTGGACTCTTCGTTATACCACTAACCTTATTTTTGTTGTTGTCATTTTTTAAGAAAATAGGTTTGCACTGGTTATTAAGTTTTTATCCTTTTATGTTTGTTGCAGCAGGGTATCTTTTTAGTTCTGAACAATTGATTAAAACGTTTAAGTTTATAGTTGTTTTTTCAGTTCTTCATTTAATGTTGGTTTCGTATATTTTGATTTCAGCACCGGGTTTGTTTGAGAAAAATGAAGACACATACAAAGATGTTATCTATGGTGTAAAAAATGATGTGATACTGGATAAACTTTCAATGTACCGTGATGATTATACATTTGCGACAGACAGTTATATTGAATCCGCTTTGCTGTCTTACACGTCACGTGAGCATGTGATTGTATTGGGGCATGGTTCTTATCATGCCAGAGAAGATGATAAACGGACGGATTTTAG